>Ga0209443_1000188_pt1 | contig 40385 bp, 32 predicted proteins | sample LauGreBMM110DCMD_2_FD_187571 | JGI IMG/M metagenome (GOLD analysis project Ga0209443, IMG submission 187571) | Freshwater lake microbial communities from Lake Michigan, USA - Su13.BD.MM110.DCMD (SPAdes) (version 2) | ecosystem: Environmental > Aquatic > Freshwater > Lake | place: Lake Michigan... | reverse complement strand
GAGGTGGTATGAGGGAAGATCCCGGTAGGCGTGCCCGAGGAGGTCGGCGGCTACTTCCTACCCATGGAGGTCCCTGGCAGGACAGATGGGGTCGCGCGGCAGCGCGGACCCTACCCAAGAGGGTAGGGACGGGCTGCTGCCCGTCCGTGGATTCGTCCCGCGTCGTCGGGAGATCCGCCTTCAGGCACCGCGGAGCGCACACCCCGCCGGGCTGCGCTCCATCCGCCAACCTGTCCGCCACTTCTGATCGCACCCCCATCCCGCACCGTCGTTGACGCTCCTACGGCCGGCGCATAGCGTCCGGCCGTGCCCTTACCGCGCCCATTTCCCCATCGACCTGCCTCGGGCATGTCGCGACGGGAGTTGCTGCGCATCGGCGGATTGAGCTGTCTCGGTTTGTCGCTGCCCGGATTGCTCCGGGCCGACGCGGTCGCCCGGCCGGCCGCCGGCAGCTTCGGGCGGGCGAAGTCCTGCATCTTCCTCTATCTCTCGGGTGGTCCGCCCCAGCACGAGACCTTCGACCCGAAGCCCGATGCGCCGTCCGAGATCCGCGGTGATTTCGGATCCATCCGCACCTCCGTGCCGGGAGTGCATTTCTCCGAGCTGCTGCCGCGGACCGCGCGCATCGCCGACCGCTTGGCGGTGATCCGCTCGATGAGCACGGACAACAACAGCCACACCGCCAGCGGCTACTGGATGCTCACCGGCTATCCGCACACCGCGCAGGCGGAGGTCCCGGCGAGTCCGGACGATTGGCCGAGCCTGGCGTCGGTCGTGGGCGCGCTGAAGCCGAGCGAGCGTTCGCCGTTCTCCTCGGTGCTGTTGCCCGAGAGGGTCCACAACGACAACGCACCGCCCGCGCCGGGCCAGAGCGGCGGCTTCATGGGGTCGGCGTGGAACCCGCTCGTGTTCCAATGCGACCCTTCGTTGCCGCGCTTCGAGGTCGACGGTCTGAAGCTGCCCGAGGGCATGACGCTCGAGCGGCTCGCCGACCGCGGCTCGTTGCTGCGGCAGCTCGACCGGCAGTTCTTGGCGTCGACGCGCAGTGATCCGGTGTCGGCGTTCGGCCGGCTCCAGGAACAGGCCTTCCAGGTCGTCCACTCTTCCGCGGCGCGCGCCGCGTTCGAACTGGAGCGCGAACCGGCGGCGGTGCGCGACCGGTACGGCCGCCACAAGTTCGGCCAAAGCGTGCTGCTCGCGCGGCGGCTGGTGGAGTCCGGCGTCCGGCTCGTGCAGGTGAACTGGCCGCGCGAACCCGGCGACCAGATGACCGGCAACCCGGTCTGGGACACCCACAAGAACAACTCCTCCCGGCTGCGCGAAGTGCTCTGCCCGACGTTCGACACCACGTTCTCCGCGCTGGTGACGGACCTCGCGGACCGCGGCCTGCTGGACGAGACCTTGGTCGTCGCCACCGGCGAGTTCGGCCGGTCGCCGCGCATCAATCCCGAAGGCGGACGCGACCACTGGGGCAACTGTTTCTCGCTCGCCGTCGCGGGCGCCGGCATCGCGGGCGGACAGGTCATCGGCGCAAGCGACCGGATCGGCGGATCTCCCTCCAGCCGCCTTTTGCGCCCGCCGGACCTCGCGGCCACGGTCCTGCATCTGCTCGGCATCGATCCGGCCGCGGAGTTCCTCGACCCGCTGGGCCGTCCCCGTCCGGTCACCAGCAACGGCACCGTGATCCGCGAGCTCGCGGGCGTCTGACCATGACGGAAACCCCGGCTCTTGCCGATCGCCTCGTCCCTGCACCGCGTGGCATCCGTCGGTGCGTGCACCGGACGGCCCCGATCCTGGCACCGCTCGTCATCCTGTTGCTGGTCGCGCTCTCGGCGACCGCGGCGCGCGCCGCGGAGACGATGCCCACCTTCGCCGAGTGGCAGGCCGCGTGCGCGAAGCTGCCGCTCAACCGCGTGCTGGCCGGCCGCATGCCCCCGAAAGCGCTATTGCCGCTCCGGACCTTCGCCGAGTTCGACCGCGTCCTGGACGCCTTCTTCGCCCTTGCGACCAACGGCCCGCTGGCGGACGCCACCCGCTGGGTCGGCGCCGCGCCCCGGCGCGACACCTTCCTCGACTTCCAGCGGACGTGGTTCACGTCGCCCAAGCTGCCCTTCGAGCCGTTCGCGAAGAAGCTCGCGCTGCCCGCCGAAGGCAAGGTCGTCATCCAAGGCGACCTGCACGGCGACATCCATTCCCTGCTGGGGGTCCTCCGCGGATTGCAGGAGCGGAAGTGGCTCGACGGTTTCGCGCTCACCGAGCCGGGTCTGCACCTCGCCTTCCTCGGCGATTACACCGACCGCGGCCTCTACGGGGTCGAGGTGCTCTACACCCTGTTCCGCCTCAAGCTGGCGAACCCCGACCGCGTCCACCTCGGCCGCGGCAACCACGAGGAGATCGGCCTCGTCTCGCGTTACGGATTCCTTGCGGAAGGCCGGGCGAAATACGGCCCCGAGTTCAACGCCACGAAACTGTTGCGCGCCTATGATCTGCTGCCGGTGGTGACCTACGTCGGCACCGGGACTAATTTCGTCCAACTCTGTCACGGCGGCATGGAGCCCGGGTTCTCCCCGGGTCCCCTGCTCGCGGCGGCGGGTCCGGACCGCTTTCAACGGCTCGGCGCGCTGCGGCAGAAGGCCTTTCTCCAGGCCGATCCGGATTGGTTGAAGAGCGACCCCGCCTCGGCCGCGCGCGCCGCCCAGAGCTTCCAAGATTTCACGCCGGAGACCCCCACGAGCCCGACGACCCTCGGGTTCATGTGGAATGATTTCACCGTGTTCCGCGACGAACCGGCCTTCGGCCAGGATCCGACCCGGGCTTTCGTCTATGGCCAAGCGGCGGTGCGCCATCTGCTCCGCGCCGCCGGGAGCGACGGTGCGGCGCTCCATGCGGTCATCCGCGCGCACCAGCATTCCAGCGCGCCGAACCCGATGATGCACCGGTTGCTCGCCAGCCGCGGCCTGTTCCGCCACTGGCAGGAGACCGACTCCGCCGAAGCCCGGGACGCCGACCCGGCCGCGTTGAAGCAACGACTGGAGACGGCGGCGAGCCGGGCGATCCCCGACGGCTCCGTGTGGACCCTGAACGTGGTGCCCGACAGCGTCTACGGCGTCGGCTGCGGCTTCAACTTCGCGAGCTTCGCCGTGCTGCGACTCGGACCGTCCTTCGGTGATTGGCGGATCGGCGTCGAGACGGTGGACGTGCCGACGAAGTGACCATTGCCAATGCAATGTTCCTCTCGAACCACCGAGAGTTGGCGAACTTTGCCGTTCCGGGCTGGATTTGGACCACCAGAGAGCTACACGAAACGGGAACTGGTCCGCACCTGAGGTGACACCGTTTTCACGACGCCACCAGGTGGCGTCGAAGAATCGACTGCACAAAGGATTGGTTCAGCCAGAAGCAGAGCTGTTGGGTTGGCCTCCCGAGTGGATCAACGTCATCGACTGAGCCGTCCGGCCCTTTGGGCCGGAGATGCAGGTAGGTAGTCCGAGAGCCCGGGGTAAGTTTGGACACACGCCGGCCATTCTCCCGGGTGTATGCCGCGTTGCCGTCTTGAACCTCCTTTTGGAACTTCCGCCATTCAGAGGCGATGCCCTCCTCCTCGACTCCTGTGGGCGTCCAGAAGAACGGTCTGGCCAAACGTCGATCCCAGGCCTCTTGCCCACGTTTCTCGGCCAGAAAAGGCAAAAGAAGTAGGCAGTCCAGATGGGTCCGCAGTTCACTGTCTTCCCAGTCCTCTTCAGCGAACTCAACCAATCGCATCACAGGGAACGACATCGCCTCCAGTGGCGAGAGGTCCCCTTCCCGAACCGGGACCGTCTTCGGTTTCACCCCCGCAGCCTCGAGTTCCAGCAGACGTCGCTCGTCCGTGACGACTCCCAGGGCACGCCGCACAATGAGCGCCGCTCCCTGCTTCGCCTGCTGCTGCGGCAGACCGAGCTCCGCAGCGATTTCCGCCAACTTCCATCCGACGAACCGCTTTAATCCCCCTAGGATCACTGACTGGAGGTCGCCGTCCAACGGCTGTCCGCGAAGTGTCGTGATGGAAGCAAAACGCCCCGGCTTAAGGGCAGCTTCGTAGGTCGTCTGCAGAAATGATGGTTTGAGGGCGAAAGACCGCTTGCGTGCCGTCTCGGAAGGATTCTTCGGCTGCCCGACATGCTTCGATTCATGGCCGGCGCCGGAGGTGGCGGAACCGAGCACCAATGCCTGCCCTTCCGAAAGATCATGGGCCCGTCCTTCGTCGACGTAGCCCCATGTCCGTTGCCAATCCGCGCGGATGGTCTCACGGACTGATGATTCCTCCAAAAACCAGGCGACGGTTTTCTCAACCCGCGAATCCGCCCAGGACCGAGATCCAGCGTAGCGATAGAATATGAACAGGACGGTCAGCAGCTTGTGGCGCGCACGTGAGTTCTCCCAAGATTCTTTGAGCAACTCCGAGTAATTGATGCTGGTTACTTTGCAGCGCTCCTTGACGGAGAAGCCACGGCTTCGAGGCATCAGCGGCACCGCCTTGATTTCAAGGCCCACGATCCTTCCATCTGGCAACCGCACGCCAGGTAGGTCGGGCTCGGCACGATTGTCGTTCTCCGGCAACCGGAACCACGTCTGCAGAAGTTGTCCTGCTACTCCTTTTCCCTTGGCGTCGAGCAATTCCGGTTTCCCGACGATTTCGGCAATTTGGGCTAGCGTCAGCCCCTCCAGCTTCCGCGCATGCTCAGTGATCGAAACAAAATCTTGATCTTCGAAGCTATGATGGCCAACACTCCACCGCATGACGAAGTCTGAACTGAAGGCGCTGTCGGAAGCACCTAAGAATTCCCAGCCAAACGGGCAGGGCGCGAGCACACCGAAGCAGGTCCGTCGCGCTGCTCCGACGAATGTCTCTTCAGAGAAACCCCTGCGTGTAGCGGAGCTGTTCGCTGGGGTCGGCGGTTTTCGAGTGGGCTTGGAAGAGGCCAACAAGCAACTCGGCAAGGAACGGTTTCAAGTCGTTTGGAGCAGTCAGTGGGAACCTTCCACCAAAAGGCAGCACGCATCCGAGGTTTACGAAGCCCATTGGGGAAAGGAAGGCCACTCCAACGAGGACATCGCCCAGGTCCCGGCGGAAGCGATCCCCGCGATCGACGTCCTCGTCGGCGGTTTCCCCTGCCAGGACTATTCGGTCGCCAGGACACTGAACCAGGCCGCCGGACTCGCCGGGAAAAAGGGCGTGCTCTGGTGGCAGATCCACCGGTTGCTCGAAGAAAAGCAGCCGCGCTTCGGCATCTTCGAGAACGTGGACCGGTTGCTGAAATCGCCGGCGACGCAGCGCGGCCGCGATTTCGCCGTGATGCTCGCGTCGTTGGCCGACCTCGGCTACTCGGCCGAATGGCGGATGATCAACGCCGCCGAATACGGCATGCCGCAAAAACGCCGCCGCGTCTTCATCGTCGTGTACCGCGAAGACACGCCGCAGGCGAAGCGGTTGCGCAAGGATCCCGCCGGCTGGATCTCGAAGGACGGCGTCATCGCGAGCGCGTTCCCGGTCTGCCCGCTGCCGCTGTCCGGCATGTTGCCCGGCCAGCCGGCGACCTTTCCGCTCGAAGGATCGTTGAGCGATCTCACCGAGGCCTTCAACCTGCGGCGCCGGGACGTCAGCCCGTTCGCGAACACCGGGGTGCTCTGCGGCCGCGACGTGCTCACCACGAAGACCGTCGCCGACCACACCGGACCGCGGCGCACGCTCGGCGACCTCCTGCTGCCGGAAGAACAGGTCCCGCCGCAGTTCTTCATCGCGAAAACCGACCTTCCGGATTGGCGCTTCGCGAAGGGCGCGAAGAGCTTGGAGCGGACGAAACGCAACGGGGTGACCTACACCTACGACGAAGGCGCGCTGCCTTTCCCGGATCCGACCGACCGGCCGGCGCGCACCATCATCACCGGCGAAGGCGGCCCCACGCCGTCGCGCTTCAAGCATGTCGTGCTGACGCCGGGCGGACGCCACCGCCGCCTGACGCCCGTCGAGCTGGAACGCATCAACACCTTCCCCGACGACCACACGGCGATCCCGCGGGTCACCGACGGCAAGCGCGCCTTCTTCATGGGCAACGCGCTGGTCACCGAGATCATCACGCGGCTCGGCCGGTCGTTGGCGCGCTCCGTCGCGGGAACCTGACGTGGACGTCCTCACGAAAGCCGAACGTTCGGCGGCGATGTCGCGCATCCGCGCCCGGGGCAACGAACGGACCGAGCTGTCGTTCGCGCGGATGCTGCGGGCGGCCCGGCTCACCGGCTGGCGACGGCATCTCACGATCTTGCTGAAGGGCCTGCGTCCCGGCACCGCGATCGCCAGCGACGGCACCCGGTTCCTGCCGAAGGTGCGGCCGGATTTCGTGTTCCCGTCCGCCCAGCTCGCGGTGTTCGTCGACGGTTGCTTCTGGCACGGCTGTCCGCGCTGCTACCGGAGCCCGAAGACGCAGAGCGCCTTTTGGCGGACCAAGGTCGCCCGCAACCGCGAGCGCGACATCTTCCAGACGCGGGCGCTGCGGCAACGGGGATGGCGCGTGCTGCGGGTACGGGAATGCGCCCTTTCAGTCCGCCGTTCTCCGGCCACGCTGAGACGGATCAGCAAGGCCTTGGGCGCGACGGCGACGTCCGCCTAGACCCCGCGGTCCGCCCGCCACAACAGCGCCCCCCCGATGCCTTGGAACAGGAAGTTGGGGATCCAGAACATCAGCTCCGGATGGAGGTCCGGGCGGGCTTCGAGCGCTTGGCCGAGGATCACGAAGCTGTAGTAGACCGTGAGCAGCAGCAGCGCGACCGCGATGCCGATGTTGGTCTCGCGGCGATGGGCGCGGATGCCGAGCGGGATGCCCACCAAGGTGAAGCTGACGCAAGCGAACGAGAACGCCAGCTGCCGGTGCAGCTGCACGTCGACCGGTGTGAGGTTGACGCCTTGGGACGCTCGCAGACGCCGCTCGGCGCGCAGTTGCGAGAAGGTCATCTCGTTCAGCTTGAGGCCCTGCCCGGAAGCCAGGCCGGCAGACACCGCGTACGGGATCTCCTCCGTGTAGAACGGTTGCAGGTCATCGCCGGTGAGAACGAGCCCCTGCACCTTGCGGAGCACGAGCATCGACGGGAACGCGTTGCTGAGGACGAGCTCCGCGGTCGCGGCCCAGACCTCCAGGCTCGGCACCCGGTTGGTCACGCCGCCCTTCACGAGATTGGTCGTCCCGCTGATGAGCACGTCCCGCAGCTCGCGGCCGCGGACCTCGTGGGCGAAGAGGGTCAGGTCCGGGCCCAACGCCACGTAGCGTCCCTCGGGGATGAACTGCGCCTTGGGGTCGAGGAGCACGGAATCCCGGAGCGCCTTGAACGCCACGCGCGCGGCCGGGGCGACCTGCATGTTCACCACGGCACAGACCCCGCAGAGCAGCACCGACAGCACCACCACGGGCAGCGCCAAGGTGACCAGGCTGATCCCGCCCGCACGCACCGCCGTGAGCTCTTGATCGGCGCTGAAACGCCCGAACACCAGCAGGGAGGCCGTGAGCAGCCCGATGGGCAGCGAGAAGGCCAGCACGAACGGGATGAGCAGGCCGACCGCCTTCGCTGCGAGCGCGAACGACGCCTGTCCGCTGGCCATGAGGTCGAGCACCTCGCGCAGCACGTTGCCGAGCAGCAACACCAACGTGAACACACCCACCGTGACCACCAAGGTGGCCGACAGCTGCCGCAACAGATAGAGGTGGAGCGTCCGCATAACGATCAATAAGACCGGGACTGTGCCCAAGGCTCCGCGGTCAATCCACCAAGATCCCCGCGGGCGGATCCGGCCCACATCGGTCCATGCCTTCCTTGACGGACCCCGGATCGTTTCCTACTCCTACGCCGACCTATGAGCGCGACCGAGAAGCACACGTTCCAAGCCGAGATCCAGCAGCTGTTGGACATCGTCATCCACTCCCTCTACACCGACAAAGAGATCTTCGTCCGGGAGCTCGTCTCCAACGCCGCGGATGCCTGCGAAAAGCTGCGGTTCACCCAGGCCTCGGGCGCGGACATCCTCCAGCCGGACATCCCCGCCGCCATCACGCTCTCCTCCGACGAGGCCGCCGGGACGCTGACCTTCACCGACACCGGCATCGGCATGACCCGCGACGAGATGGTGAAGAACCTGGGGACGATCGCGCACTCCGGCACCAAGGCCTTCCTCAAGCAGATCGCGGCCGACAAGAAACCGGACGTCGGACTGATCGGCCAGTTCGGCGTCGGGTTCTACGCGGCCTTCATGGCGGCCAAGCGCGTCACCGTGGAGAGCCGGTCGTGGGCCGCGAGCGAGGTCGGTTGGCGCTGGATCAGCGAAGGCACCGGCGGCTACGAGATCACGCCGGCAGAAGGTGATCTGCCTCGCGGCACCAAGATCACCCTGGAGCTGAAGGACGAGTCGAAGGACTTCGCCCAGGCCGGGACGATCGAGCGGGTGATCAAGCGCTACTCGAGCTTCGTTCCGTTCCCCATCGAGCTGAACGGATCCAAGGTCAACACCGTCCAGGCGCTCTGGGCCCGCGGGAAGAACGAGATCAAGGACGAGGAATACGACGAGTTCTACCAGTTCATCGGGCACGACCACGAGAAGCCCCTGCTCCGCCTCCATTTCACCGCGGACGCGCCGATCGCCATCCAGGCGCTCCTGTTCGTCCCGCAGCACAACCTTGAGACCATGGGCATGGGCCGCGTGGAGCAGGAGGTGAACCTCTACTGCCGCAAGGTCCTGATCCAAGCCAAGGCCAAGGGGCTCTTCCCCGAGTGGCTGCGCTTCCTCAAAGGCGTGGTCGACAGCGAGGACCTCCCCCTGAACATCTCCCGCGAGACCATGCAGGACACCTCGCTGCTCCAGCGCCTCAACAAGGTCCTGACCAGCCGGTTCCTCAAGTTCCTCGACGAGACCGCCGAGAAGGACCCCGCTGCCTACGAGAAGTTCTACACCGAGTACCAGCGCTTCCTGAAGGAAGGCATCGTCACCGACTTCACCCACAAGGAGGCGCTCGGGAAACTCGTCCGCTATGGATCGTCGGCGGTGGAGAAGGGCAAGCTCACCTCGCTCGCCGAGTACGTGAAGCGCATGCCGGCCGAGCAGACCGAGATCTATTGCCTCATGGCGCCGAACCGCGAGGCCGCCGAGAGCAGCCCGTACCACGAGGTCTTCCGCGACCGGAAGTTCGAGGTGCTGTTCCTCTTCGACGCGTGGGACGAGTTCGTCATGGAGCACCTGCGCGAGTTCGACGGCAAACCGCTCAAGCCCGCCGAGAAGGCCGAACTGGACCTCAAGGAGCCCAAGAAAGAAGGCGCGCTCGACGAGGCCGCCGCCAAGGGCCTCGCCGAGTGGATCAAGATATCCCTCGGCGACAAGATCGGCGAGGTGCGCGTCTCGCAGCGCCTCGTGGACAGCCCCGCGGTCGTCGTGGATTCCGACCGCCACATGACCAACACCATGCGCCGGATGCTCAAGGCCATGAAGAAGGACGACGAGGCGATCGCCCCGGCCCAGCAGGACCTGGAGATCAACCCGGCGCATCCGATCATCGCCCGCCTCGAGGTGATGCGACAGAAAGACCCGGCCTTCGCGGCCGAGGTCACCGAGCAGGTGCTCGACGGCGCCCGCGTCGCCGCCGGCGTGCTCGAGGACCCGCGCGCGATGCTGAAGCGCATGAACCAGCTGCTGGAACGCGTGCTCGCGTGAGCAGATCCGGCGCGACTTCCCATGAAAGCCATCCAGCTCCAGCAGCCGCAGTCCTTTCGCGTCATCGACATCGCTGAACCTGCTGCGCCCGGGCCGGGCGAGGCGCTCCTGCGCGTCCACCAGGTCGGCATCTGCGGCACCGACCTCGGCGGGTACCTCGGCAAGATGCCGTTCTACTCCTATCCGAGGATCCCCGGCCATGAGCTGGGCGTGGAGGTGCTGGCGGTCGGCGAAGGCGTGACCGGGGTCCGTCCGGGCGACCGCTGCGCCGTGGAGCCCTATCTCAACTGCCAGCGCTGCCACGCGTGCCGCACCGGCCACAGCAACTGCTGCGAGCACAACCTCACCCTCGGCGTCATGACCGACGGCGGGCTCACCGACCGGATCGTGCTCCCGGCCCGCAAGCTCCATGTCTCGGCCAAGCTCGGCTACGAGGCGCTGGCGCTGGTCGAGACGCTCGCCATCGGCTGCCACGCGGTCGCGCGCGGCAACCCGGGGCCCGGCGAGCACGTCCTCGTCATCGGCGCGGGCCCGATCGGGCTCTCGGTCGTCGAGTTCGCCAAGCTCAGCGGCGCGAAGACCATCGTCATGGACATGAACGAAGGCCGGCTCGCCTTCGTGCGGGAGAAGATGGGCGTGCCCGACACCCTCCTCGCCACAGGCGACGGCAAAGAACTGGAACGGCTCGCCGAACTGACCGGCGGCCAGCTCGCCGATGTCGTCGTGGACGCCACGGGCAGCGCCAAATCGATGAGCCAGGCCCTCGGATATTGCGCCTTCGCCGGACGGCTCGTGTACGTCGGCATCACGCAGCAGGAGCTTGCCTTCCTCCACGCACCGGTCATGCACCGCCGCGAGCTGACCCTCATGGCCAGCCGCAACGCGCTCCCGCCGGACTTCATCCGCATCATCCGCCTGATCGAGGACGGCCTGATCGACACCGGCACCTGGATCACCCATCGCGCTCCGATGGACGGCATGATCGAGGCCTTTCCCGGTTGGCTGAAACCGGAGAACGGCGTCCTCAAGGCGATGGTCGCGGTCTGATCGTCCCGCGGGCGGCCTCCGCCTCCGAAGGGTCCGCCGCTGCGGGTCGCATCCCCGCGAGGCGGCGCGCTTGACCCGCACCGGCACCCCGAGCACAACTCCGCCCACGGATCCTGCGGCCATCAAAAAATCGATGCCCTGGTCCCATCCGTTCGCCCTCCGCCGCCGGTCCTGATGAACATCCTCGACACCATCGTCGCCCAGAAGCAGATCGAGATCGCCAAGCTCCCGGCCGGTCCCGTCGGCGCCCATTCGTTGCGCGACGCCGTCCGGCGGCGCGGCGACGGCATCCGCGATTTCTTCGGCGCGCTGGCCTCCCCGCGCCGCGGCGACATCGGCCTCATCGCCGAGGTCAAGAAGGCCTCGCCCTCGCTCGGCGTCATCTGCCCCGACTTCGATCCCGTCCGCATCGCGCTCCGTTACGAGGCCGCCGGCGCGAGCTGCCTCTCGGTGCTCACCGACGAGAAGTTCTTCCAAGGCTCGCTCGGGTATCTCAGGGCCATCCGCGCCGCTGTCCCGCTGCCGCTGCTGCGCAAGGACTTCATCATCGACGAGCGCCAGATCCTCGAGGCCGTCGAGTGGGGAGCGGACGCCATCCTGCTCATCGTCGCCATCCTGACCGACGACCAGCTCGCCCACTTCCACGCGCTCGCGGACGCCGCGGGCCTGACCACGTTGGTCGAGGTCCACGACGAGGAGGAGCTGGAGAGAGCCCTCCGCTGCGGCGCGCGTCTGATCGGCGTGAACAACCGCGACCTGAAGACCTTCAAGGTCGATCTCGCGACCACCGAGCGTCTCGCCCAGCTTCTTTCCAGCTCGCGATCGGAGACCGGGGACCGGCAACTTTTGGTGGCCGAGAGCGGCATCCGCACCCGGGCCGACGTGGACCGCCTGAAAGCCTGCGGATCACGAGCCATCCTGGTCGGCGAATCGCTCATGACGACCGGCGACATCGCGGCCAAGACCGGCGAACTGCTCGGGCTCTGAGCGTCATCGGGCTGCGTCGGACGCCCCGCGCCTGGAGAGGGTCCGCGGGCGGCACGTTGAGCAGGCCGGGCCCGAAGCACTCGACGAGGTTGCCCGCGGACAACGCAAGGACCGCTTTCCGGTCCCACTTCGCCGCATGCCCGTTCGTCCCATGCAGCGTTGCCCGCACGACCGACCTGCCGTTGTGGGACACCACGCCGGAGATCCCTTGTCGATTCCCCGCTTCTTCGCCCGCCTCGTCTGTGCGATTCCCTCGGTCGACGTCATGCACATCGTCCTCGTCGAACCCGAGATCGCGCCGAACACCGGGAACATCGCCCGGCTCTGCGCTGCGACGCGGTCCACGCTCCATCTCATCGAGCCGCTCGGGTTCGATCTCGACGACCGGCAGCTCAAGCGCGCCGGCATGGACTACTGGCAGCAGGTCGATTGGCGGACGTGGAAGAGCTGGGCCGGATTCCGGGCCGCGCAGCCCGTCGACGCCCGCCTTTGGTTCATCGAATCCGGAGGCCCGCAGCGGTACATCGATGCCGTCTTCAATCCCGACGACTATCTTGTCTTCGGCCGCGAGAGCGCCGGGCTCCCGACGGCGTTGTTGGAGACCGATCCGGACCGATGGCTGCGTATCCCGATGCCGAACGGTGACGCCCGCTCGCTGAACTTATCGAACTGCGCGGCCATCGTGCTCTTCGAGGCGCTCCGCCAGACCGGGTTCGTGACCGGTGGCACGACTACATCGGCCTGAGTCGAAGCGGCCTCCGGGGAGACGACTCGAGGGCGCCGGTGGATCCCGCCGGGCAAAGAAAAGTGGGCACAAGACGAAAAACCCCTTTGCTTCCGGTCCGGCGGTTTCCAATGTGCGCGCGCATTTGGCACGGGGCGTAGCGTAGCCTGGTAGCGCGCCTGGTTCGGGTCCAGGAGGTCGTGAGTTCAATTCTCACCGCCCCGACCATCTAGCACGACGGGGGACGAGCTTCACCCACGACAGTTTGCGCACGTGGCGGAATTGGCAGACGCGCTACTTTGAGGTGGTAGTGCCGTAAGGCGTGCAGGTTCAAGTCCTGCCGTGCGCACCAACAAGACAGAGGCCCGCGAGCGATCGCGGGCCTTCGTCGTTCCCGGGATGGACGGCTGCGCGCTCAGCGCGCCCCGGGGATCGGCGGCGGCGGGAGCCTTCCGCTGCTGGCGCCGGGATTCGACACCGGTCCGGGAGCTGCCGAGACGGTGGTGGCCGACGGCGGGACGATGTAGCCGACCGGTTGCTCCTGCGGGACCCCGCCGTTCTGGCCGGCGACGTACACTCCACGACGGGTAGGCACCTGGCGGACCGGCGCGGCCTCGGCACCGCTGTATGCCGTCGCGGCCGATGCCGTGTTGTCCGCGACCACTCCACCACGGCCGATGATGGTCGCTCCGCCCGTGAGCGGTGCCGCGGTATAGCCCGCTGCCGGCGGCACCGGGAGCCCCGGGGCCGGCATGCCGCCCTGCGCAGGTTTCTGACCCGGACCGGGAGGAGGCGCCGGCGCGCCCTTCATCCCGTGGTCCTTGAAGTTCAGCGTCAGCTCCGTGCCGGAGTTCATCACCCGCACGGTCTGCTTCTTGTGGTCGATGCCCAAGACCTTCAGCCCGTCGACGTCGTAGCCCTCGTCCACCGAGAGATAGTCGGGCGTCTTGCCGTTCGGCCGGTTGACCACGAGGTACGCGCGCTTGAGGCCATGCAGGTGGCTGATGCCTGTGAGGAAAAGATTGGGGGGCGCCACCACCGGAGCGACCGGCACCGGCTCGGCCGGGGGCGCCGGAGGCTTGATGCCGAACGCATTCCGGTTGGTGATGACGATGTAGGGGTTCGCCGGGACTTCGGCGACGATCGGTACCACGGGGACCGCCGCCGCGGCGTCCGAGGGGACGACCGCCCGCACGGCGAGCCCGCTGAATCCGCATCCCAAGGCCGCGACCAAGGTCCATCTGCGCATGTCGGCAAGATATGACATGGTGGCTGCAACACCACGCCGAAAGTTTGGTTGCGACGGACCCTCGGACACCCGTCCCGGCTCCATCCCGAGCCTTGGGCGCCTCAGCCGACCGGCCGGTCGCTCCGGTCCACCCACATGAGCGTGCCACCGTCCGATCCCGCGATCTGCCGGCAGAGCTTGATGCCGGTGCCGATGCCATCAGGTTTCGTGGCGAAGAACGGGACGAAGAGATTCCCCGGGGTTCGCCAAGCCCGGACCCTCGTGACCGATGGCGGTCGAGCGGGGGTGGAGGCCACGCCGCGGAGTTGGCGAGATCACCCCGTTGCCGCAAGCCGCCACGAAGCCGGCGTCCGGACATCCGCTCCACGGGCAACAAGCCTCGCCATCGGCTCCGCGACCGTCCGGGGCCCCGTTCAAGCCCCCGTCCAACCACCGGCCGCCCCGGCATAAGATTCCTTCCGACTCGGCATTGAAAACGGCCTGTTCCCGACGCACCTTCCGACCAGGATGAAATTCATACTCACGACGCACAACGTCACCTTGACCGACGCCATCGAGCAGCACGTGCTCGCCAAGCTCGACAAGCTCGAGCACATCGATCGCTGGTTGCTCGACGCCCGGGTCTGCCTGGAAAAGGACCACACGCCCAGTGCGCCGGACAAGACCTTCAGGTGCTCGATCCGGCTCGCCGTCCGGGGCAACGACCTCTATGCCGAGGACAAGGAGGCCGACCTCTACGCCGCCATCGACCTCGTGACCAAGAAGATCGAGCAGCAGCTCCGCCAGAAGCACAGCAAGGCCAAGGCAAAGACCCACAAGGTCGCCGCCCGTCTCAAGGAGAAACGCCGCACCGCCGCCTCGTCCGACGAAGCGTGATCCTCCGGGCCCGGATCGTCCTCCCCATCACAGCGCCGCCCGTCGAGGACGGCGCGGTCCTCGTGTCAGGGGACCGCATCCTCGCGGTCGGCGCGTGGACCGATCTCCGCGCGGACCACACCGGGCCCGTGCACGACCTCGGCGACGTCGTGCTGCTGCCCGGCTTGGTCGATGCCCACTGCCATCTCGACTTCACCCACCTTGCCGGCCAGCTCGCGCCTCCGCGCAGTTTCCCGGATTGGATCAAAGCCATCCTCGCGGCGAAGAACGGCTGGGGCTTCAGCGAGTTCGCCGCGTCCTGGCTCGATGGCGCACGCCAGCTCCTGAAGTCCGGCACCACGACCGTCGCCGACATCGCAAGCGTCCCCGAGCTGCTCGACGTCTGCCGGGGCGCCACTCCGCTGCGGGTCTGGTCGTTCATCGAGATGACCGGTGTGCGCAGCCAGCGCCCGCCCGCCGGGATCCTCGCCGCCGCGGAGGAGCTCATCCGCGGGCTTCCGACCGGACGCGGCGGCTTCGGGCTCTCGCCCCACGCGCCTTACTCCACCACCCCCGGACTGCTCCGCCTGTGCGGCGAAGCGATGCGCCGGGACGGACGCCGGGTCTCTTCCCACGTCGCGGAATCGCAGGCCGAGTTCGAGATGTTCATGTTCCGCCGCGGACCGATGTTCGAATGGCTCGAGCCTCAGCGACCGATGGATGATTGCGGGCACGGATCACCGGTCCGGCATCTCGACCGGTGCGGCCTGCTCGGCGCCCGGCATCTGCTGGCGCATGTGAACTATCTCTGGGACGGCGACGCGCGGTTGCTCGCCGAGCGCGGTGCCAGCGTCGTCCATTGCCCGCAGAGCCACGCGTACTTCCGGCATCATCGTTTCCCGCGCACCGACCTCGCCGAGGCCGGCGTGAACCTCTGCCTCGGGACCGACAGCCTGGCCTCGACCCGGTTCGCCAAGGGCCGTCCGCAGGAGCTGTCGCTCTTCGACGAGATGCGCGTCCTCGCGGCGACGGATTCCCAGGTGTCGCCCGACGAGATCCTCGCCATGGCGACGGTGAACGGCGCCCGCGCGCTCGGCCTGCTCGGCGAGGTCGGCGCGATCGCCCCGGGCCATAAGGCCGACCTCGTCGCGGTCCCGTTCAGCGGCGATCGGTCCCGTGCCACCGATGCGGTCGTCCACCATGACGGCGATGTCGCGGCAGCGTGGATCGACGGCATCCGCGAAGGGTGCGGCGATCGATCGGGTCCGGCCATCCCCTGCCCCGCCGCGTGATGGGCCCTTCCGTCCCATCGCGGGTCGTCCTGGTCACCGGCGCCGCCGGTGGATTGGGCCAGGCCTTGGTCTCGGGCTTCGCCTCGGAAGGTTGGCAGGTCGTCGCCGCCTGCCGCGCGGGACCGCTCCCGGGGCCGACCGCTTCTGTGTGGCCGGTGAAACTCGACGTCACCGACAAGCCCGAGGTCGGCGAGGTCTTCGACGCGGTGCTCGCCCGTTTCGGCCGCCTCGACGTGCTCGTGAACAACGCCGGGATCGCGGCCGATTCGCTGGTCGCGCAGATGACCGGGGACGCCTGGCAACGCGTGCTCGATGTGAATCTCAAGGGCGCGTTCCTCTGTTCCCAGGCAGCGCTCCGCCCGATGTGCCGGCAGCGCGACGGGCATATCCTCAATATCGCCAGCTTCGGCGGGCGTGTCGGACGTGCCGGACAAGCGAACTATGCGTCGTCCAAGGCCGGCCTTCTGGGGCTGACGCAATCGCTCGCCAAAGAGGTCGGTTCGCGCGACGTGCGGGTGAACGCCGTCCTGCCGGGATTCCTCCGCACGAAGCTCGTCGGCGAGCTGACCGAAGCGCAGCTCGACTCGCATGCCGCGTCCAACGCGCTCGGACGCCTGAATGAGTTGGATGAGGTGGCGCGGGCCGTCGTCTTCATCGCCGGGCTGCGCAACGTCTCCGGGCAGTTCTTCCAGCTCGACAGCCGGATCGCCCCGTGGACGTGAAGCTTGTCGCCGCCTCACCGCGCAGGCTCTGATGGTCCCGCACCACGACACCGTGACCGACCTCGACCAAGAGCTTTCCGGCCGCCTGGGCCAGATCCGCGAAGCGGGCCTCTGGCGCGAGCTGCGTCGCGTGGATTCCCCCCAAGGTGCGCGCATCCGGATCGCTGGCCAGGAGCTGCTGAACTTCTCGTCCAACGACTACCTCGGGCTGGCGCACCATCCGGCCCTGCGCGATGCCGCCGCGAAGGCCGCGCAAGATTTCGGCGCCGGCTCGGGAGCGTCGCGCTTGATCTGCGGTTCGCTCGCGCCTCATCATCAGCTCGAGGAGTCGCTCGCGGAGTTCAAGGGCACGCAGGCCGCGCTCGCCTTCAGCACCGGCTACGCGGCGGCCCTCGGCGCCATCACCGCGGTGCTCGGAAAGGACGACGTCATCGTCGTCGACAAGCTCGTCCACGCCTGTTGCGTCGATGCGGCCCGGCTCAGCGGGGCGAAGCTGCGCGTCTTCGGCCACAACGACCTCGACGACCTGGAACGGATCCTGAGATGGGCCGACGGACGCGGCGCCGAGGGCCGGCGCGGACGCACGCTGGTCGTGACCGAGAGCGTCTTCTCCATGGACGGCGACCTCGCGCCGCTGAAGGACATCGTCGACCTCAAGGAACGCCACGGTGCGTGGCTGATGCTGGACGAGGCGCACGCCACGGGGCTGTTCGGCGAGCACCGTCGAGGCGTCGCCGAGGCCTTCGGCGTCGCCGGCCGCGTCGAGATCCAGATGGGGACGCTCGGCAAGGCCTTCGGTGCCGCCGGCGGATACATCGCCGGCTCGCGCGTGCTCGCCGATCATCTCGTGAACCGCGCGCGCAGCTTCATCTTCTCGACCGCGCCGGTGCCCGCGGCCGCCGCCGCCGCGCGCGCCGGTATCGAGGTCGTCGCCGGCAGCGATGGCGCACAGCGCTGCCACCGGCTCTGGACGTTGGTGGACTTCTTCAAGAAAGGCCTCGTCAACTCCGGCTGGCCGCCCGGATTGGTCCAGAGCGCGATCATCCCGCTGATGGTCGGCGACGAGACCGCGGCGGTCGCCCTCGCCGACACCTTGCGCGCGTCCGGCGTCTTCATCCCGGCGATCCGGTATCCCACCGTGGCGCGCGGCGCGGCCCGGCTACGGGCGACGTTGTCCGCCGGCCACACCGCCGAGGAGGTCACCGGAGCGGTCGCCGCCCTCGTCGCGAACCGTCCTCCTGCCCCTGTCGCCTGATGCACCCGATCGCTCGGCTCGACCACGCCCACGTCTGGCATCCGTTCACGCAGATGCGCGACTGGCAGAAGAGCGAACCCATCGTGATCGTCGATGGACACGGCGCGGTGCTCCGCGACATCCACGGCAAGGAATACCTCGACGCGAACGCGTCGATCTGGACGAACCTCCACGGGCACGGCCATCCGACGATCAACGCCGCGCTGCGCAGGCAGCTCGGAAAAGTCGCCCACACCTCCGCGCTCGGACTCGCCAACGAGCCCGCGAGCCGCTTGGCCGCGGAATTGGTGAAGGCCGCCACGGCCGCCGGCCCGGGCGCTCCCCGCTCCCCGCTCCCCGCTCCGCATCTGGAAAAGGTCTTCTTCTCCGACGACGGTTCCACGGCGATGGAGGTGGCGCTGAAGCTGGCCCACGAGTTCACCCGGCGGACGAAGGGACAGAAGTCGCCCCGCTTCCTCGGACTGGAAGGCGCGTATCACGGCGACACCGTGGGCGCGGTCTCGCTCGGCCACATCGACCTCTTCCACAAGGCCTACGCCGGGCTGCTCTTCAAGACCGACGCGGTCATGGCGCCGTATTGCTACCGGTGCCCGTTCAACCGCGCGAAACCGGAGCGCGCCGATGCCCGCGAGTATCGTCGTTGCGGCTGGGAATGCGTCGGCAAGGTCGAGCAGAAGCTCGCCTCCGCGAAGAAACGCGGGACGCCCTATGCCGGGTTCGTGTTCGAGCCGTTGATGCAAGGTGCGGCCGGCATGATCCCGCAGCCCGCGGGCTGGCTCAAGCGCGTGACCGACCTCGCCCACGGCCACGGCGCGCTGCTGATCGCCGACGAGGTGATGACCGGCTTCGGACGCACCGGCGGATGCCGTGCGGTGGCGCAGGGGAAAAAGGGGGCCGTGGAGAAAAGTTCCCCGGCCCCGCTCTTCGCCTGCCAACAGGAAGGTGTGCGACCCGACTTCCTCGCACTGGCGAAGGGTCTCACCGGCGGATACCTGCCGATGGCGGCGACGCTGACCACACAGGATGTGTTCGACGCGTTCCTCGGCGAATACGAGGATTTCAAGACGTTCTTCCACGGCCACAGTTTCACCGGCAACCAGCTGGGGGCCGCCGCCGGACTTGCCAGTCTCGGGTTGCTGGGTTCCCCGAGGTCCGTCACCGCACGGGAAAAACTGGAAGCCACGCTGCGTTCCATGACCGCTTCGCTGTGGACATCGCCGCACGTCGGTGATGTCCGGCAGGTCGGACTCGTCATCGGCGTCGAACTCGTCCGCGACTGGAAAAAGCGGACACCGTTCGACCTGCGAGAAAAGGCGGGCATCCGCGTCTGCGAAGCGATGGGCCGGCGTGGCGTCCTCACGCGGCCGATCGGCAACGTGGTGGTGCTGATGCCGCCGTACTGCACCACGCCGGCGCAAGCGGAGCGCATGGTCACCGCGCTCCGGGATTCGGTCGACGAAGTGTGGGGCTGAACCGGGTCCACCCACCCCGCCCCGGCCCGCAGGAACCCCACGAAAACGAAAAGGGCGGCCTTGCGGCCGCCCTTCGTCGTCGATGTCGCCGCGCTCAGGCGAGCAACGGGGAGGTCTCGTCCACGTTGGACGCCTCGGAGGCCGGCTCGTCCTCGGGGACGTCGACCAGCATCTTGAGGACCACGCCGCGATGGCGGTCGAAGCCCGTGCCGGCCGGGATGATGTGGCCCATGATGACGTTCTCCTTGAACCCGCGGAGCGCGTCGGACTTGCCCAACGTGGCGGCCTCGGTGAGGACGCGGGTGGTGTCCTGGAACGACGCGGCGCTGAGGAACGACTCGGTCTCGAGGGACGCCTTGGTGATGCCGAGCAGCACCGGGGCCGCCTCGGCGGGCTTGCCGCCCATCTTCTCGATCCGATGGTTCTCGTCCTCGAACATGACCTTATCGATCTGCTCGCCCCAGAGGAAGATCGTGTCGCCGGGCTCGGTGATGCGGACCTTGCGGAGCATCTGACGGACGATGATCTCGATGTGCTTGTCGTTGATCGTGACGCCTTGGAGACGGTAGACCTCCTGGACCTCGTTGACCATGTGCTCCTGGAGCTCGTGAGGTCCGCAGATGTCGAGGATCTCGTGGGGGACGACCGGTCCGTCCGTGAGTTGCTGGCCCTTCTTCACGAAGTCGCCTTTGTACACGATGACGTGCTTGCTCATCGGGATCAGGTGCTCCTCCTCGGAATCGGTGTGCGGATCCTTGACCACGATGCAGCGCTTGCCGCGCACGCTCGAGCCGAAGTCCACCACGCCGTCGATCTTGGCGATCTCCGCGGCGTCCTTCGGACGACGGGCCTCGAAGAGCTCGGCGACACGCGGCAGACCGCCGGTGATGTCCTTGGTCTTCGATGCTTTGCGGGGCGTCTTCGCCAGCAGCGCGCCAGCGGTGATGTCGTCACCTTCGCCCACGACCAAATGCGCGCCGGCCGGGATCGGGTACTGCGCGATCGGGTCGCCGTTCTTGTCCTCGACGACCACCTGGGGATGCAGGTCCTCCTTGTGCTCGACGATGACCATGTCCTCGGTCCCGGTGGCCTGGTCGGTCTCCTGCTTCATCGTGACGCCCTCGATGATGTCATGGAAGCGGACGCGGCCCGCTTTCTCGGAGATGATGGGGACGTTGTACGCGTCCCATTCGACGAAGACCTCGTTCTTCTTCACCAGGCCGCCGTCCGGCACCGCGATGATCGAGCCGACGACGATGGTGTGGGTCTCCAGTTCCTTGCCATCCGGGCTCAAGATGACGATGGAACCGTTCTTGTTCAGGACGATGTTGTTGCCGTCGCCGAGCTCCACCACGCGGAGCTCGTTGTACCGGGCGATACCGTCGTGCTTGGCCTTGATCTGCGGCTGCTTGTACGTCTGGGCCGCGGCGCCACCGATGTGGAACGTGCGCATCGTCAGCTGCGTGCCCGGCTCGCCGATCGATTGGGCGGCGATGATGCCGACCGCCTCACCGTGCTTGACCAGCTTGCCGGTGGACAGGTTGCGACCGTAGCAACGGGCGCAGATGCCGATCTTGGTCTCGCAGGTGAGCACCGACCGGATCTTGATCCGCTCGACGCCCGCGCGTTCGACGCTCTTGGACTTGATCTCGTCGAATTCCTCGCCCGCTCCCAGCAGCTTGTGCTTCAGGTCGGTCGGGTCGTAGATATCCTCCGCCGAATAGCGGCCGAGGATGCGCTCGCTGATCTTCACGACCTCTTCCTCGCCCTCGTAGATGGAGGAGACGAAGATGCCGCTGGTCGTGCCGCAGTCCTCCGTTCGGATGATCACGTCCTGCGCGGCGTCGACGAGCTTGCGCGTCATGTAGCCGGAGTCGGCGGTCTTCAGCGCGGTGTCGGCCAGACCTTTGCGGGCGCCGTGCGTGGAGATGAAGTACTCCAGGACGGTGAGGCCCTCGCGGAAGTTCGAGAGGATGGGCTTCTCGATGATCGAGCCGTCGGGCTTGGCCATGAGGCCGCGGAGACCGGCGAGCTGGCGGACCTGCGCCTTGTTGCCGCGGGCGCCGGAATCGACCATCAGGCTGACCGGGTTGAACTCCTTCTTGCCCTGGTTGTGGTCGAACGTCTTGAGCATCACGTTCGCGATCTGGTCGGTGCAATGGGTCCAGATGTCGATGACCTTGTTGTACCGCTCCTGGTTGGTGATGACGCCCTTCTTGTGCTGCTTCTCGACCTCGCTGATCTGCTTGAGCGCCAGATCGATCTCCTTGGACTTGGCCTCGGGGATGATCATGTCGTCGATACCGATCGAGACGCCGGCCTTGGTCGCCTGCTCGAAACCGATCTCCTTCAGTTTATCGAGGGTGACGACCGTGCGCTCGTGGCCGCAGACCTTGTAGCAGTTCAGGATGAGGTCACCGAGCTTGGCCTTGCCGATGGGCAGGTTCGGGAAACCGAGGTCCTTCGGCCAGATCTCCGAGAAGATGACGCGACCGACCGTGGTCTCGATGACCGACTTCTCGTTGTCGCCGTACACCGTCTTGGCACCGCCGCGGTCGGGGTTGGCGAGCAGGATCCGGTCGTGGGTCTTCACGGCGCCGTCCGCCATCGCGAAGAGCACCTCGTGCTTGTCGCCGAAGAGCATCAGGCGTTCGCCTTCTTTCCTGGCCTTGCGCGGTTCCGCGGTGAGGTAGTAGCAGCCGAGCGTGATGTCCTGCGTCGGCGTCATGATCGGCTTGCCGCTCGACGGGCTGAAGATGTTCAGCGGCGCCATCATGAGCAGCCGCGCCTCCATCTGGGCCTCGACCGACAACGGCACGTGCACCGCCATCTGGTCGCCGTCGAAGTCCGCGTTGTACGCGGTGCAGACGAGCGGATGGATGCGGATCGCCTCGCCCTCGATGAGGACGGGTTCGAACGCCTGCACCGACAGACGGTGGAGGGTCGGCGCGCGGTTGAGCAGCACCGGATGGCCCTTGGTCACCTCTTCGAGGATGTCCCAGACCTCGGGCGACTGGCGCTCGATCATCTTCTTCGCGCTGCGCACCGTGTGGACATATCCGAGCTCCTTGAGCCGGCGGATGATGAACGGCTCGAACAGCACGAGCGCCATCTTCTTGGGCAGGCCGCACTGGTGCAGCTTGAGCTCGGGCCCGATGACGATGACGGAACGGCCCGAGTAGTCGACACGCTTGCCGAGCAAGTTCTGGCGGAAGCGGCCCGACTTGCCCTTGAGCATGTCGGAGAGCGACTTGAGGGCGCGGTTGCCGGCGCCGGTGACCGCGCGGCCGTGGCGGCCGTTGTCGAACAACGCGTCGACCGCTTCCTGGAGCATCCGCTTCTCGTTGCGGATGATGACCTCGGGGGTCTTGAGCTGGAGCAGGTTCTTCAACCGGTTGTTCCGGTTGATGACGCGCCGATAGAGGTCGTTGAGATCGGAGGTCGCGAAACGGCCGCCTTCGAGGGGCACCAGGGGGCGGAGATCCGGCGGGATGACCGGCAGAACCGTGAGGATCATCCACTCGGGCCGGCTCTTCGATTTGAGGAAGCCCTGGAACAGCTTGATCCGCTTGGCGAACTTCTTGCGGTTCTGCTTCGACTTCGTCTCCGTCATCGAGATCTGCAGCGCGTCGATGGTCTTCTCGAGCTGGACGTTCGCCATCGCGCCGTGGACGGCCTCGGCGCCCATCTTGGCGGTGAAGGCGTCGATACCGTAGGTGGTGCGGGCCTCGCGATACTCATGCTCGCTGAGGAGTTGGTGCACCTTGAGCGGCGTGTTGCCCGCGTCGATGACGAGGTAGTCCTCGTAATAGATGACGCGCTCGAGGTTGCGGGCCGTCATGTCGAGCATGAGGCCGAGCCGGGAGGGCATGCACTTGAAGAACCAGATGTGGCTCACCGGGACGGCGAGCTCGATGTGGCCCATCCGCTCGCGGCGGACGCGCGCCAACGTGACCTCGACGCCGCAGCGGTCGCAGACCACTCCGCGGTGCTTGATGCGCTTGTACTTGCCGCACGAGCACTCCCAGTCCTTCACCGGACCGAAGATGCGCTCGCAGAACAGACCGCCCTTCTCAGGCTTGAATGTCCGGTAGTTGATGGTCTCGGGGTTCTTGACCTCGCCCTTTGACCAGGAGCGGATGATCTCGGGCGACGCGACGGAGATCGCGACGTGATCAACCTGGTTGACCTTGTCCAGGCCCAGCAACTCGCGGGCGGTTTCCTTGGAAGAAATCATAGCAGTCTCAGTTCCGATCGGTTTTTCCAATCACGGACAAACAGGTTCTCAAGCGAACGCCGCCAGGGCGTTCGCGGTGGACGGCGGAGCGTCGGACGGGTTGCTGTAACCCACCGTGACGTCGAGGCCGAGGGACTGCATCTCCTTCACGAGCACGTTGAACGACTCGGGGATGCCCGCTTCGAGGGAGTTGTCGCCCTTGACGATGCTCTCGTAGATGCGCGTGCGGCCCTGCACGTCGTCGGACTTGACGGTGAGCAGTTCCTGCAGCGTGTAGGCGGCGCCGTAGGCCTCCATGGCCCAGACCTCCATCTCGCCGAAGCGCTGGCCGCCGTACTGCGCCTTGCCGCCCAGCGGTTGCTGGGTGACGAGGGAGTAGGGACCGACCGCACGGGCGTGGATCTTGTCCGCGACCAAATGGCCGAGCTTCAGCATGTAGATGTAGCCGACGACGATCTCCTGGTCGAAGCGCTCACCGGTGCGTCCGTCGTAGAGATGCACCTTGGCGTGTTCCGGCAGACCGGCCTCCTTGAGGTAGCCGCGGATCTCTTTCTCGCGGATGCCGTCGAACACAGGCGTCGCGATGCGGATTCCCAGCAGCTTGCACGCCCAGCCCAAGTGGGTCTCGAGCAACTGCCCGACGTTCATGCGCGAAGGCACGCCGAGCGGGTTCAGCACGATCTCGACCGGGGTCCCGTTCGCGAGGAACGGCATGTCCTCCTCGGGGACGATACGGGCGACGACGCCCTTGTTGCCGTGGCGACCGGCCATCTTGTCGCCGACCGAGAGCTTGCGCTTCGAGGCGATGAAGACCTTCACCTGCTTGACGACGCCGCCGTCGACCTCTTCGCCGGCCTCGACGCGCTCGACTTCTTCCGAGTGCTGGGAATCCAGGTCCTCGAACTTCTTTTTGAACTGGCCGATGATCTCGCTGATCTTGTTACGGATCGGCGAAGGATCGATCTCGATGCGGTCATACACCGTGGCGAGCTTCTTCAGCAGCGTCTTGGTGATCTTGCGGTTCGCCGGGATGATGATCTCGCCGGTCTCGCTGTTGACGACATCGAGCGGGATCTTCTCGCCGAGCAGGATGTTGGACAGCGCTTCGGTGAGCTGTTCGAGCAACTCGTCCTTCTTGGAGCGGAATCCGTCGTCGATCTCCCTCGCCACCTTCTTGGGCGAGTTATCGTCGTCCTTCTTGGTCTGTTTCACGCCGTCGGCCTTGGCCGACACCTTGACGTCCATCACGATGCCGTAGGTGCCCGACGGGACCTTGAGCGACGTGTCCTTCACGTCGGCGGCCTTCTCGCCGAAGATGGCGCGCAAGAGGCGCTCCTCGGGGGCGAGCTCCGTCTCCGATTTCGGCGTGATTTTTCCGACGAGGATATCGCCAGGTTTGACCTCGGCGCCGACCCGGATGACGCCGTCGAGGCCCAGGTTCTTGAGCGCTTCTTCGCCGAGGTTCGGGATGTCGCGGGTGATCTCCTCGGGCCCGAGCTTGGTGTCGCGGGCGACGACCTCGAACTCGTCGATGTGGATCGAGGTGAAGATGTCGTCCTTGACGATCTTCTCGGAGATCAAGATGGCGTCCTCGAAGTTGTAACCGCTCCAAGGCATGAACGAGACGAGCACGTTCCGGCCGAGCGCGAGTTCACCGCCCTGGGTGCAAGGCCCGTCCGCGAGGATCTGGCCCTTCTTCACGATGTCGCCCTTGTCGACCAGGATCTTCTGGTTGATGCAGGTCGCGGCATTGGAGCGCATGAACTTCCGCACCGGGTAGACCCAGATGCCGTCGCCCGGCGAGTGCTTCAGCTTCTTCTTGGTCTCAGGAAGCTTGCCGTCTTTGGTGACGATGATCTGGCTGCCGTTGACGCTGGCGACCTTGCCCGCCTCTTCGGCGACGATCACCGCCCGCGAATCGCGGGCGACACGTTCCTCGAGACCGGTCGCCACGAGCGGCGCCTCGGTCACGAGCAACGGCACGCCTTGGCGCTGCATGTTCGAACCCATCAGCGCGCGGTTCGCATCGTCGTGTTCCAGGAACGGGATGAGCCCCGCCGCGACCGACACGAGCTGCTTCGGCGAGACATCCATGTAGTCGACCTTGTCCGGTTCGACATCGATGAAGTCCCCCTTGCAACGACAGGTCACCCTCTCCGTGGTGAAGCGGCCTTTGTCGTCGATCAGGGAGTTCGCTTGGGCGATGATGAAGCCTTCTTCGCGGTCGCCGGTCAGATAATCGAGCTGCTCGGTCACCCGACCCTTCTCGGCCTTGCGGTAGGGCGTCTCGATGAAGCCGAAATCGTTGACCCGAGCGAAGGTCGCCAAGGAGGCGATGAGACCGATGTTCGGACCTTCAGGCGTCTCGATCGGGCAGATGCGGCCGTAGTGCGACGGATGCACGTCGCGGACCTCGAAGCCGGCGCGGTCGCGTGAGAGACCACCGGGCCCGAGCGCGGAAAGACGGCGCTTGTGGGTCAGTTCGGCCAGAGGATTGATCTGGTCCATGAACTGGCTCAGCTGGCTCCGGCCGAAGAAGTCGCGGACGACCGCCGACAACGCCTTGGGGTTGATGAGCTTCTGGGGCGTCATCGTGTCCAAGCTCTGGTCGAACAACGTCATGCGCTCCTTGACCAAACGCTCGGTCCGGGCCAAGCCGACCCGGCACTGGTTGGCGAGAAGCTCGCCCACGGTCCGGATACGACGGCTGCCGAGATGGTCGATGTCGTCCAAGGAGCCCTCGCCCTTCTTGAGCTTGAGCAGGTACTTGGTGGCCTCGACCAGGTCCTTGGCCGTCAGGATGCGGGCATCGCCCTCCTTGAAGTTGAGCTTCTGGTTGATCTTGTAGCGTCCGACCCGTCCGAGGTCGTAGCGCTTCGGATCGAAGAACAGCCGCTTGATGAGCGCCTTGGCGTTCGCCGCGGTGGGGGGATCACCAGGCCGGAGGCGGCGATAGATATCCTTGAGGGCCTCTTCCGCGTTCTTGGTCGGGTCCTTCTTGAGGCACTTGATGACGATGCCCTCGTCCTTCGACGTGTCGACGACCCGGATCTTGGCGACCCCGAGATCGGCGATCTGTTTGACGACGGCCTTCGAGAGCGGCTCAAACGCACGGGCGACGACGATGCCCTTGTCGAGGTCCATGGCGTCCTCGACCAACACCTTGTTCTGGATGTCCTCGATCTTGTCCGCGTCCTTCACCGAGAGTTCTTCGATCTTGTAGAACAGATCGAGGATCTCGGCATCGGTGCCGACCTTCTGGGGATCGACCTTGGTGTCGCCCATCACGGCGAGCGCACGGAAGAAAGTCGTCGTGAGGAATTTCCGACGGCGTTTCTTGCGGTCAAGATAGACGTACAGAAGGTCGCTGGTGTCGAACTGCGCCTCGTACCAGGAACCGCGGTCCGGGATGATGCGGAAGCTGTGCAGCATCTTGCCGTTCGGATGCTGGGTGGTCTCGAACGCGAGACCCGGAGAGCGATGGAGCTGGCTGACGATGACGCGCTCGGCCCCGTTGATGACGAACGTCCCCTGCGGGGTCATGAGCGGGATCTCGCCCATGAACACTTTCTCCTCCTTCGTGCCCTTCTCTTCCTTGAGCAGGAACGTGACATAAAGAGGAGCCCCGTAGGTCAGGCCCTCGCGGAGGCATTCGAGCCAATCGATCTTCGGCTCTTGGATGTCGTAGCTATGGAAATCAAGGACCGTCTTGCCGTCGTAGCTCTCGATCGGGAAGACCTCGGTGAAGACCGCTTGAAGCCCGAGGTTTTTGCGCTTGGAAGGCGCGGCCTCGGCTTGGAGGAACTCCTTGTAGGAGTCCAATTGGATCTCGATGAGGTTAGGTGGGGTGATGACCTCCTTGATCCTTCCGAAATTGATGCGCTCCGAAGTTTTATTTGCCATGGCGACCTCAGGTTTCAGACCAGCCGGCTGTTCGCCGGCAACTCGTTGTGCTCAAAAGACAATACGACGAGGTCAGGCGGTGTTTTGAACTCCGCCTGAACTCGTCCTACCGCTGGATCATCTCGACAATGCGTGTGAAGAATAGCAGGTCCGCACCGACCAGCAACTGCTCGCTTCCGTCGCCGGAAGCAAAAGGAGGGGGTGGCGGGACAAGCCCGCCACCCCTGCGTGAACCCGGTTACTTGAGTTCGACCTTCGCGCCGGCTTCCTCGAGCTTCTTTTTGGCCGCTTCGGAATCCGCCTTGTTCGCGCCTTCGAGCACGGGCTTCGGAGCGCCTTCGACCAGAGCCTTCGCCTCGGCGAGACCGAGACCGGGCTTCACTTCGCGGACGGCTTTGATGGCACCGATCTTCTTGTCGGCAGGCACCGAGACCAGGATCACGTCGAACGTGTCCTTGGGCGCTTCGGCAGGAGCAGCAGCGGCAGCGGCGGCGGCGACGGCCACCGGAGCGGCAGCGGTCACGCCCCATTTGGTCTCGAGAGCTTTGACGAGTTCAGCAGCTTCCAGAACGGTCAGCTTGCTCAGCTCTTCGACGATGTTGTTGATATCAGCCATGGTATGTGTTTCTTTTTAGTCTCGTCGCCGGGCGGCCACCCGGATTGGCCCACGGCCTGCGGGCCGACGATTTACTCTTGTTATGGTTTGTGGCCGGTGCCGCCCTTTGGCCAAGGCGGCACCAGAATCTTGGAAGAGCGTTACTCGCCCTTGTCCGCCTTCGCCTTGATGACGCGGGCGAGCTGGCTGCCGGGAGTGTTGATGAGGGCGACGAGCTTTTGGGCCGGAGCTTGCAGAAGTCCCAACAACTTGCCCTGGAGCTGCGGCAGCGGCGGCAGATCGGCGATGACCCGGAGCTCTTCGGCGCTCAGGCGCTGGCTGCCCAGATACCCGAACTGGAGCTTGGGCTTATCGAACTCGGACTGGTAGGTCTTCACCACCTTGGCGGCGGCGGCGATGTCCTTCTGACCGGTGACGATGGCCAACTGACCGGCCAACGTGCCACCGAGATCCGCGACACCGGCCTCTTTGGCGGCGATGCGGAAGATGGTGTTCTTCACCACATGGACCTCAGCGCCCGCCTTGGAAAGGCGTTTGCGGAGCTCGGTGAACTGCCCGACCGACAGGCCTCGATAATCGACGACCAGGAAGAACGGGGTGGCTTTGAGCCGGTTGACGTATTCGGCGGAGATGAATTTCTTTTCAGCGCGCATGGGTAGGTCTCCTTGGGCTTAGTTGACTCCGAACTCCTTGAGGTCGAGCCGCACCGGAGGGCTCATCGTCAGCGAAAGCGTGGCAGAACGGATGAAGACGCCCTTGGCACTCGCAGGACGGCTCTTGACGACCGCTTCGATGACCGCACGGGCGTTCTCGATGATCTGGACCGCGGGGAACGCCACCTTGCCGACCGCGACATGGACGTTGCCCGCCTTGTCGATCTTGAACTCGACACGACCCGCCTTCACTTCCCTGACCGCTTTGGCGGTGTCGTCGGTGACCGTCCCGGTCTTCGGGTTCGGCATCAAGCCGCGAGGCCCGAGGACCTTGCCGAGCTTGCGGACCTCGGTCATCGCTTCCGGGGTCGCGATGGCGACATCGAAATCGGACCAACCCTCGACGCACTTCTTGATGAGGTCATCGAAGCCGACGTGCTCCGCACCCGCGGCGCGGGCCGCATCAGCGGACCCACCGGGTTTGGCAAAAACGAGCACCCGGACGACCTTGCCGGAGCCGTGAGGCAACGGGACGGTGCCGCGCACCATCTGGTCGGACTGGCGAGGATCGACGCCCAACTTGAAGGCGACGTCGACGGACTCGTTGAATTTGGCCTTGGGGAAATTAGCGAGGACTTCGACCGCCGCGGCCAGCGGGTAGGTCTTGGTGGCGTCCACCACGGTCAGCGCCTTCTTGTAACGTTTGCTCGGCATGTTGTAGTGCGGTGATGACGGGCTTGAGCCCTCCCGCGTCGACGGTTACGGATACGTTTCGGCGTGCTTGCCGGAAACTAAGAGCCTCTTGAAGTCTCAAATCGACAGCGTCGTGTCAAAAACTTTCTTGTCCGAATCTGAGCTGCTCCAGGAAAATCGGCCTTTTTCCGTGAAAATGAGCGGGTCTTGTCGCCACCACACCGCGCCACCTTCAGGCCAGCGGCGACCGTTCCAGATGCCAAGGCGTGCTCTGTTCGTACGCGTGGGCGAGGCGGAACATCGTCTCCTCGCCGAACGGCCGGCCGAGAAGCTGGAGGCCGATCGGGAGCCGGGGAGCCGAAGCGGTGGCTTGCGTGAAGCCGGACGGCACGCTGATACCGCAGATACCGGCCAGATTGCAGGAGATCGTGAAGATGTCGCTCAGGTACATCTGGAGAGGATCGTCGCTCTTCTCCCCGACCTTGAACGCCGCCGTCGGCGTCGTCGGGGTCAGGATGGCGTCCACCGTCTCGAACGCATCGAGGAAGTCCTGCCGGATGAGCGTCCGGACCTTCTGGGCCCGGAGATAGTACGCGTCGTAGTAGCCGGAACTGAGCACGTAGGTTCCCAAGATGATCCGGCGCTTGACCTCCGCGCCGAAGCCCGCGCCGCGGGTCTTCGCGTACAGTTCGGCGGGATCCTTGCCGTTCACCCGGGCGCCGTAACGGATGCCGTCGAAGCGGGCCAGATTGGCCGATGCCTCGGCCGGAGCGATGATGTAGTAGGTCGCGGCGGCATAGTCGCTGTGCGGCAACGAGACCTCGACGACCTCCGCTCCGAGCGCTTGGAACTGCTTCACCGCGGCTTGCATCGCGGCATCCACGTCGGGATCGAGGCCACCGACCCCGTACTCCTTGGCCAATCCGAGCCGGAGGCCCTTCAAAGGCCGGGGACCTCCATCAGCGACAAGCGCGGCGAGGTGATCGGGCACCGGGCGCGGGATGCTCGTCGAATCGCGAGGATCGTGGCCGGCGAGGACCTGCGTGAGCAGCGCCGCGTCGCGCACGTCCTTGCCGAAGGGTCCGACCTGGTCGAGCGAACTGGCGAAGGCCGTCACGCCGTAGCGCGAGACGAGGCCGTAGGTGGGCTTGACGCCCACGACGCCGCAGAGCGCGGCCGGTTGGCGGATGGAGCCGCCGGTGTCCGAGCCGATGGTCCCGAAGGCCATGTTCGCGGCCAAGCTCGCCGCGCAACCGCCCGAGCTGCCGCCCGGGATCCGGGTCAGGTCCCACGGGTTCAGCGTGGTCTGGAACGCCGAGGTCTCGGTCGAGCTGCCCATGGCGAACTCGTCCATGTTGAGCCGGCCGAAGACGACCGCACCCGCGGCCTTGAGCTTCTCGACGACCGTCGCGTCGTAGGGCGAACGGTAGTTCCCGAGGATCTTCGACGAGCAGTTCAGTGGCTGGCCACGGTGCGCGAACAGGTCCTTCAGGGCGATGGGCACGCCGAGCAACGGCTTCTGCGCGTGGGTCACGCCGGCGGCGAGGTCGCGGTCCGCGGCATCGGCCTGTGCCAAGGCGTCCACGGCATCGTGGCTCATGAAGGCATGGACCTGGCAGTCCACTTCAGCAAGGTGGTCGAGACAGGCCTGGAGCGCCTCGCGGGCGGAACACTCGCGGCGGGCGAGCTTGGCGGTCAGGCCGGAGATGGTGAGATGGCGGAGCATCGGACGCGGGGAGTTGGACAACAAAGACGCGGAGAGAAAAGTTTATGGCGGCCCATCGACGGAGAGCCAGAGGAAGAATCTCAAAGATGTTCGATGAACTCTTCCCAGGTCAGGCCGATGTCCTTGGCAATCTGACGCAACATCGGCGGACCGATGTCACGGCCTCCATGGTCGGCCACGGTGGTGCCGCGGCCATCAGGATGCCGGAACTGTTTGTGGAGCCACGCTGGCGGAACTGCACAAAACCTGAAGCCAGCAAAACGCGGATGACTTCGCGCGGCTTGAGCACCGGTGGTTTGGACATGGCTCAAACCGTTATGGCCTGCGTGCCGACAAATTCCGCCTCAAGTTCTGGCTCCCCATCCTCCAAGAGCATGACGATGACTTCTTGGAGATTGGCGCGAAGCTCCTCGAGGGTCGAGCCCTGCGAATGCGCGCCGATGAATCCAGGCACCTTGCCAAAATAGAGTCCGGTCTCCGGATCACGTTCGATGACGGCGGTGAAGCTTTTCATGGCTTGAGCTTGACCAAGGTCTGACAAGGTGGCTATTCGACGATCTTCGGCACGACGAACAGGCCGCCGGCCTTGGAAGGGGCATTGGCCATGGCCTCATCATGCGGCAGCGATCCGGTGACCACGTCGGGACGGGTGACGTTCACCAGCGGAAAGGCGTGCGCGGTCGGCTCGACACCGGTCACGTCGACTTCTTTGAGCTTGGCGATGTAGCCGAGGATGTTGCCGAGCTGGACGCCGAGTTTCTGCTCTTCTTCGGGCGAGAGCTCGATCCGCGCCAGCTGCGCGACGTAGTGGATGTTGAAGTCGGACATGGCGGAAGACGCTGGAGACGGGAGGCTGGATCCAGGAGACAAGAGAACCGACATCGTCACACCAGCGGTTCGCCGAAGCCGGAGTCCACGAGGGCGACCAGGTCATCGAGAGCCGCTTGGGCACCTTCGCCCTCGCAGATGATGCGCAATCGGCTCCCCGGCCCGGCAGCCAACATCAGCAGGCCCATGATGCTCTTGCCGTTGATCAGCTCGCCGTCCTTCTCGATGAAGACGTCGCAGGCGAACCGGCCGGCGAGCTTCACGAACTGCGAGGACGGACGCGCATGGATGCCTTGCCTGTTCCGCACGACGACATCGCGGCTGTGGGACGGACTTTTCTTCGTTGGGTTGGAGGCGCTCACGTTTCGGCTGAAATCATGGCGGGCCGACGGCAGGCTTGCCAACGCGAATCACTCGCGCCGTCGCGGGGCGGCCCCGCAGGGTTCGCCGGAGGAATCCGCTTGAAGAACCCCGCCGCGGCGGCGTCCTCTTCCGCCTTCACGACACGCACAGGCAATCTCTTATGTCATATCCTCGCTCCTCGATCCAGGGTTCCGTCCTCGCGTTCCTCGCGCTTTCCGCCTCTTCCCTGTCGGCGCAGACCGCGCCCGACAACACCGCCACCACCCAGCCCTACCGCCTCGAGAAGGTCACCGTCCTCGGTGCGCTCGACCCCGTCCCGACGGGCGGCGGCGCCGTGACACGCGTCACCGGCGAAGAGCTCCGCGACCGCGGAGTGCTCTCGCCCCGCGACCTCACGGCGATCGCGCCCAACCTGACGACCTTCGACGCGAACGGCGACCGCACGCCCCGCTTCAGCCTCCGCGGACTCCGCGAGAACAACTTCAGCTACGGCGAGAGCGCCGTGGCCATCTACGTCGACGACGTCCCCTACAGCGACCTCTTCACCCGCGGCATCCCGCTGTCCGACGTCGAAAGCGGGGAATTCTTCCGCGGGCCGCAGGGCACGCTGTTCGGCGCCAACCGCCCGGGCGGCGTCCTCAACCTGCTCACCCGCCTGCCCGGGAACGACTGGCACGGCCGCAGCTCGTTCAGCTATGGCAACTACGACGCCATCAACGGCCAGGCATCGGTCAGCGGACCGGTGGTCAAGGACACCCTCTTCGTCGGGGTCAGCGGGATCTACGGCAAACGCGACGGCTACTTCCACAACCTCGTCACCGGCAACGATCCGGATTCCCGCGAGACATCGGCCGGCCGCGCACAGGTCCGCTGGACGCCCACCGAGACCCTCGACCTCACGCTCAGCGCTTCGGCGGAGCGCTTCCGCGACGGCGGCGTGATCACCCGCCCGCTCGCCGCCCCCGGCGACCTGTACGACGTGAAGCTCGACCAGGACGGCTACAACCGGCAGGACAGCCACACGTATTCGCTTCGCGCTGCTTGGACCGGCGAGACGGTCCGGGCGATCTCCGTGACCACGCGCCGCGATTGGCGGCAAGAGGTCGGCGGCGATTTCGATTACGCCGAGTTCTTCTCCGGGAACAATTTCCCGTTGAACGGCCTCGCGGGATTCAGCAGCCCCGACGTCCAGCAATGGTCCCAGGAACTCCGGCTGGAATCGGTGGACAAAGGATCCGCCTTCAAATGGAACGGCGGCGTCTATCTGGCCCAGCTCACGACCGATGCGACATCCGGCTACCACTTCGGTCCGCTCGCCCCGGTGGTCGTCAGCCCGACGGCCCCGGCCGGCGGCACCGACCTCACCAGCGGTCGCAACCGCAACGACAACAACGCCCTCTTCGGACAGGCGACCTACACGCTCTGGGAAGCACTCGACCTCACCGCCGGCCTCCGCTTCGAGCACGAGGCCCGGAGGGGCAACCGCGACCACACGTTCAGCGGCTTCCCGGTCGCGGCCTCGCAGTCGTTCGATCGCGATTTCAACTCGCTGCAACCGCGCGTCGGCCTGGCCTACCACTTGACCCCCGAGGTCACCGCCTGGGCCAACTTCACCACGGGATTCCAGCCCGGCGGATTTAGCTCCTCGTCCGACAACGCCACCGTCGCCACCTATGACGCCGCCGAATCGCTCCACTACGAGGTCGGCGTCGGCGCGAAGCTGCTCGACGGAAAACTGTTCGCCGGAGCCAGCGCTTTCTGGACCGAGACGCGCGACTACCAGGTCTATCGCCCGGTCACGACCTTCAACGGCACCAGCGCCGGCCTGGATTTCTACATCGTCAACGCCGACAAGGTCCGCGCCCTCGGCGGCGAGGTCGAGCTGCGCGCGCTGCCCTGCGAGTGGTTCGAGGCGCGCATCGCCGCCGGCCACCAGAACGCCGAGTTCCGCAAGTTCACGACGCCGGGGCCTTTCGGCCAGGACCTCGCGGGCAAGGACGTGAACTTCGTGCCCGAGTTCACGCTCGACGCCAGCGTCACCGCGCGCTGCCGGAAGTGCGGTGTCTACGCGACGGTCGGCGTCACCGGCATCGGCGACTGGTATCTGGACGAGCCGAACACCGTCGCCCAGAAGGCCTACGCCCTGCTCTACGCGCGCGCCGGCTGGGAAGGGAAGAACTTCGGCCTCGCCGTCTTCGGCCGGAACCTGACCGACACGACCTACTACGCCAACGCGCTCGACCTCGGGCCGCGCCAAGGTTTCAACAACGGCTTCTTCGTCGGCACGCCGGGCGACCCCATGGTCGTCGGCATCGAATTGACCGGGAAGTTCTGATCGGCCGGGCCGCCCGCCACGCCACGCCACGCCACGCCGCGCCTGCCCCGCAGGCGCGGCGTTTTTGTCGCGGGCTCCCCCTGCCCCGGCGGGTCCGACCGGAAACCGCGGACCGGGATGCGGATGTCGCCCCCGACTGGCCAGGGTCGGCGACAACCCGCTGCAAGGCAGCCGCTACTTGCCACGCGCGGGCGCGACCAGGCCTGCTTCCACAACGCGGACGGGACCAACGCGCTGACCCGTCTCCGGTTCGCCAACCGCGCGGACAACCACCACGGCCAGCCGATCCGAGCGCTGGTGATGGACCCACTTTCGGGCGCGGAGAGGAGCGTGAACCGGGGGACAAGCTGTCCCCTGCTCCCGAGGTTCAACGGGGCCGCGCTCTTTGGAGCGCGGAGATAGCGTGATGAAATCGCTTGGTCGCTGAAACGATTGTCGCTTCAACGGGGCCGCGCTCTTTCGAGCGCGGAGATTGGGGGCGGGGGTCAATCCCTTCGTCCATCGAGGTCATCCTTCAACGGGGCCGCGCTCTTTCGAGCGCGGAGATCGACGTGTCCGTGTTCCGCTTCGGGCTTCCAATGCCGCTATGGTCGGTTACTGTCTCGGAAGCCTTCTCCACAGATGCAACCGACACCTTTTCAGGCGGTTTCGCCAGCAAGAGTTTCGCCCGCACACCCCAACACCAGGAGGAAAAAAACAGCCGTTGACAGCGTGGTATCAATTGATACTTTCTTGACGTGTTGCCGTTCCACTCTGCGCTGATATGCCAGTGCCCATTCCGAAGGACTGGCGGTTTGCCGTCGTTAAATCTCTGCAGACTGCCGATTCGAAGCGGATTGAATGGACGTTCCCGGCTCGTCAACGCTGGGAAACCGACACATCCGGCGCGTGGTTGAACGAGGCCTATGAAGGGATGATTGCCGCGCTGGAAGACGATTCCATCGAAGGCAACGAGACGACCGCCTTCCCCGGACAAATCGCGGCTTACGAATTCTTCTTTTTCCGCAACCGCGAACGAAGTGGCCCCGAGAAGATGTATGGCAAAATTGCCCTCAAACAGGGCCGCATCAGCATCTTGATTCTCTCCGCGCACCGGCCAGAACGACCAGCCTTACGGCCATGAAAACGCCCGAACTCCGCACGACCCCGTTCTTTGTCCAAATCCCGAACCTGGACGGCGACGGCATCGCCGAAACCGTTTCTGTGGATGTCCAGTGCTTCACCGACCCCGAGACAGGAGAGGAAGTGCTGACACCCGAGTCGCTCGAACTGATTGATCGGACCAAAGCCCGCCGGATGGGGCTGATCTTGCCGGACGAGCTGAAGTCGTTACGGGAACGCCTCGACCTGTCGCAGGACGAGATCTCCGACCTCCTCCAGATCGGAGCGAAGACCTATACCCGCTGGGAGACCGGCCGCGCGCGGCCGTCCCGCTCGTTGAATGTCATGCTCTGTGCCCTGCGCGATGGCGTCATGACCGTCGAATACCTCCGCTCCCTGCGTACCGGAGGCGGCGTCACCAGCCGTTTCGCCGAACGTATCTCTGCGTCGCAATGGACGCCGAGCGGTGACTGCTGGAGTTGGGTTGCCGCCTTGGGTTCGGCTCCCGAGGTTCCAGTGAAGGTTTTCATCCAATCAGCGAGCGTGGGGAAACCGGTCCTTGGTCGCCTGGTGGAGCAGCGCTTGAAACATTTCACCCCAAAGGGCGTCACGTTGGTCGACCGTGAAGGCGGTGAATCCATGATTCCTGACCGCCTTTTCGGTTCCCGACCTCGTCACCTCTGGGTCCAGGAGTCCGTGGAGGAGTAACGTGCCATGAAGATTTCTCCACTCCAACTCCAGCAGTATTTCGTTACCGAGTTCCATTTTACGCTGAACTCAAGCTACAAGGTCGACCAAGGTCTCCAGCTCATCGTCGAAGAGCTTCTGACGACCACCGACTGCAAGATGGTGGCCGGAAACTCCCGCTACTGGGTCGTCACGCTTGAGCTGAAATACCAGCCCGCGGCGGATACCAACACGCCCTACATCTTCTCGTTAGGTTTGGTCGGTATGTTCGAGATCGCGGCTCAGTTCGATGAGGCCAAGATCGACCGACTCATCCGCACGAACGGTCCCTCCGTGCTTTTCGGCATCGCTCGGGAGATCGTCCGCGAGCAGACCGCCCGCGGCCCGGATGGCCCCTTCATCTTGCCGTCCGCCTCCTTCCTGCCCGAAGAGTCCGCCGATCCTGCGGCCCAGCCTGCGTTGGCCCCGCCCACGCAACCCGTCTAGCCAGCCTCGTCGAAACCCCACCACCAGCCTGTGGGCCCGGAATACTGAGAGCCATCAACGCGACCGGACCCTCCCCACGTGGGTGGGGAAAACCAATCTACGCTCCGTTGTGCCGCTCTGTTTCGCGGACCATCCCCACGTGGGTGGGGAGAACTGATGACGTACCGGTGGCCGAGACGCGGAGAGCGGACCATCCCCACGTGGGTGGGGAGAACTTTTCCGGCGTGGGCGCGGGCCTGGCCACCGCAACCCTATTTTATCCTTTTAAAAAGGAGAAATCAAAGCGACAACATCCGCGATGAAAGGCGAACTCCAGAATGTGCTCCGGCTCAAGGTCGCCGACAGCCTCGCGGCGCCGGTGCCGCGGTTGACGCGGCGTGACGTCCATCTGCCGCGCCTGCCGGGCAAGGCCCTGGCCGTGATCGGCATGCGCCGGGCCGGCAAGACATCCTTCCTCTGGCAGTGCGTCGCCGAGCGTCTCGCCGCCGGCACCCCTCGGGAAGCCCTCCTCTACGTCAACTTCGAGGACGAACGCCTCGCCGGCATCCAGGCCACCGACCTCCAGCACCTCACCGAGGCCTACTACCAGCTCCGCCCGGAATGGCGCGACCAGCGCCGTGTCACCTTCCTGCTCGATGAAATCCAGACCGTGCCGGGTTGGGAGACCTTCGTCCGCCGCCTCATGGACAGCGAACAGGTGGACCTCTTCCTCTCCGGCTCCTCGGCCCGGCTCCTGAGCCGCGAGGTGGCCACCAGCATGCGCGGCCGGGCGCTGGAGGTGCTCGTCCATCCGTTCAGCTTTCGCGAAACCCTCCGCCATGCGGACGCCGAGCCGGCGAAACCCTGGCCCGCACTGCCCAAGGCCGCCCGTTCCGCCATCGCCAAGCACCTGCTCGCCTACCTCCACGCCGGCGGCTTCCCCGAGGCCCAAGGTGGTGTCGAACGCGACCGCGCCGCCCTCCTGCGCAGCTACGTGGATGTCGCCCTCCTGCGTGACGTCATCGAGCGCCACGCCGTCTCCAACCCCACCGCCCTGCGCTGGATGCTCCGCCACCTGCTCGGCAACCCGGCCGCCTCCTTCAGCGTGCAGAAGTTCTACGACGCGCTCCGCTCGCAGGGCATCCCCGTTTCCAAGGACACGGTCCACGCCTATCTGGCCCATCTGGAGGACGCCTTCCTCGTCCGCATCGTCAGCCTGCACACCGCCTCCGAGCGCCAGCGCATGGTCAACCCCCGCAAGGCCTACCCCGTCGATCCCGGCCTCATCCCGCTCTACGAGCGCACCGGACGCCCCAACCTCGGCCACGCCCTTGAAACCGCCGTCCTCATCGAACTGGAACGCCGCGGCGCCGAGATTGGCTACCTGCGCACCTCCGGCGGCTTCGATGTGGACTTCCACGCACGACTGCCCGGCGGCGGCACCTGGCTCATCCAGGTCTGCGCCGACGCCTCCGGCTCCGACGCCTTCACACGCGAGGTCCACGCCCTGCAGGAGGCCAACACCGCGCACCCCGACGCCACCCCGCTGCTCATCACACTCGACTCACTGCCGCCATCCCAGGCGCTGCCCAAGCCGCTCCTCTGGCAGCCCGCCGCCCAGTGGCTGCTCGATGAACCCTCAAACTAACCGGTCATCCCATCATGTCTTTCCCCATCAAATCCCCCCGCAAGCTCATCGAAGTCGCCCTGCCGCTGGACCCGGATGGACCGATGGGCGAACGCGCGGAGCGGTTGTTGAACCGGCTCGCCGGGGAAAGCCTCCCCCGCGATGCCGACGGCGTGAACCCGGAATCCTTGGCGGCGATGATCGCCGCCCGGAGGCGGCCAAGCAGCCCACGTTGCACGCCGCGCTGCTCGGGCAGCATGGCCTCCGATTGCAGGACCTCGAACGCTGTCATCAGGTGGAGAGCATCGCCGAGCCTCTGACCGGGCTGGACGTCGCGTGCCTGATCCATGCCGGGGTGCAGCTCGCTTCGCCGGGGGCGGAGACGGGGCTTCCGGGATTCAACGCCTTCACGCTCAAGGTGGACACGCTCAACTATCCGCCGGTGTCGGAAGACCTCTGGGCCAAGCACCTGCGCACAGATCAAGTGGATGTCATCTCCACCGGGGCCGGCGGCATTGAGGAATTGCGGCTGGAGGATTACGTCGTGAGCGGACTCGTTGATTTCGACGATGTTTCCTACGACGCCCACGCCGACCTGCTCTACGACTTGGCCAGCCAGGTGGTCAAACACCTCGGCACCTACCTCAAGGACGAACACGAGGCGCGGAAGGTGCTGGGAGCCTTCCAAAGGGACATCGCCAAGTTCGTCCACGTCCAGATGCAGGAGCATTATTGGGAGAAGGCGACCGGCTACGAAGTGAAAATCAGCAAGGGTTTCTCCGAATTGAAGCCGAGCGCCTATACCGCGTCCGCATCGGACCCGGTGCTCGATTACCGCCAGCCGCCTACGGACAAGAGCAACATGGCCAAGTATCTCTTCGGCGGGTTCAAACGCTGCCTTTACCCGGTGCAAAAGTTCCAGTCCGACTCTGAGCGCAAGCTGTCCGTGATTCTGGAGCGTGAGGCGACGAAGTGGTTCAAACCCGCGAAAGGCCAGTTCCAGATCTACTACAAGTCGGGCGCCGACCATCCTGAATACCAGCCCGATTTCGTGGCCGAGACGGATTCTTTCATCTACATGCTGGAACCGAAAAGCCGTGCCGAACTGACCGCCGTTGACGTCATGTCCAAGCGCGACGCAGCCATGAAGTGGTGCAAGCAGGCCAGTGACCACGCCAAGACCTACGGCGGCAAACCATGGAAATACCTTCTCATCCCGCACGACGTGATCGCAGAGAACATCACGCTCGAATGGCTGGCAGCCCAGTTTGAGGCGAAGTGAGTTGAACCGCACCGCACCAGGTATTTTGAGCCCCAAGGCCGCCATCATCCTACCCTGAGCTGAGGAGAATCCTCCATCTCCGACCCAACAGGCGCAGATCAATCCCCCTCTCCAGCCATGAGCCAGAGAGAGGGGCCAACCGAATCAATTGCGCCAGGTCTCCAGCCGGAAGCGACCACTACACCGCCTCACGCCCCGGCGTAGTGTAAGCGTCACGCCGAGCCCCTGCTGGATGCATAAGAGTGATAGCGTGAAGACTATGACACTTATGCAGCGATCTGGGATGGCCTGTTTGCCGGACTGATCCAGTTGGCGGGGGTGATGGCGGCGATCTGGCCGGTGGTCATGGAGGGGAGGCGGGTGGCGGCGCTGCGAAGGAAAGCGCATGGGGCGATGTTCCGTAGTTCCCCGCTGCTTCGGGTCGCACCCTTCTTCAGGCCGGATGTGGGCGGATGTCGGCGGATGTAGGGCAGGCTTTCCAGCCTGCCGGTTCGGCGGACTTTCCAGTCCGCCGAAATGCCCGGCTGTTCCGGTGCCGT
>Ga0209443_1000186_pt1 | contig 40593 bp, 42 predicted proteins | sample LauGreBMM110DCMD_2_FD_187571 | JGI IMG/M metagenome (GOLD analysis project Ga0209443, IMG submission 187571) | Freshwater lake microbial communities from Lake Michigan, USA - Su13.BD.MM110.DCMD (SPAdes) (version 2) | ecosystem: Environmental > Aquatic > Freshwater > Lake | place: Lake Michigan... | reverse complement strand
AGTTCCTCTTCCTCCAGTTCCTCCTCCTCCAGTTCCTCTTCCTCCAGTTCCTCTTCCTCCAGTTCCTCCTTTAGGTTCAGGTGGTCCGCCGGCAAGAATACCAGGAGCTCCATTATCTATTCCCGTTGTTGCAGCAGGAGCGGACTTGTCATTTTTTAATACACAAATACCAAATCCATTAGAAGCAGTTAGAGGACCCCCTCCACCTCCAATTATTAATACATTGGTAGGTCAACAGATACAAGCTGTTATACAAGGGATTCCACATGACCCAACCAATGATCAAATTTCAAATTATTTAAACGACCTGCTTCAATATCCAGAATCATCAAATTTAGAAAATTATGTTTTAATACCTGGATTCCTATCAGGAATTTATTTAACCAGACTAATGACCTTACTAAACGACGTTTTAAGAGAGAAAAAACGCAAAGAAATGGGTTCTCGCGTTGGTATAGGAGGAGTGTTTGACTTATTTTCAATCGTGCAAGACCCTAGTCAACCAATAGTTGCCGATAGAATGTCGGCAACAAAACTACTTTCTCTCATGATTTTATCTTCAAGATTGTCTCCGAAATACAGGTTAAGAACAAACCCAGAATCGCTTTTATTTAATCAATTAAATAATTTGTTTGATAATGGAAATGGAGCCAATTTTGCAGCAGGTCAAATTACAGATATACTTGAAGATTTTATAAGAACAAACGCAACGGTGACAATTAGTTATCTGACAAATTTAATAAACGGAAACACTGTTTATAATATTTACAAGACATATTATGCTGACAAGGAAAGGGATATTTCTCAAGGGTTAATAAAAACGAGATTGTCCTCGTGGTTGAAAACGCCTGCATTGGAAACCCCGATTTCATATTTATTTAATAAATATACTAATGCTGAAAAGGTGAGATTAAATAGTGATGCAGCTATATGCCAAACAATTGCAAATTTTTCTGACATTATTGGCAAACCAACAACACCAAAAACATTGTTACCAAAATCCGTTTTCAACGTTGATGATAATGATGACATAGACTTTGATAAACTAAACGCATTTTTGAGCAAATTAGGTCCAGCCGCTGCGGTCAAACGCGCAAAAAAGCCGGTTTTGCCGTAATAAAACTTTTCTCTGAAAACACTTCAACTTTATAAAGAAAGTTTTAATATATATATCTGTAAAAATAATATAATTAATATAAATATAATAAGTAAATTAATTAATGTTTAAGGTATTAAATTTGTTTATAAATGCTTCCGTATTATTTTTTAATCAAAACTTAAATTTTGTCCAACAAAATAAAGTATTACCCAAAGTCATTAAAAACGGCTGCAATATACAATATAAAATTTTAGGAGAAAAATGTGGTGAAATATGTGTGTGTTCATTAGCTTCGCCATACACAATAAGATTCGGTCGCGTTAAACCTGGTTCTTGTTTGGAAATTGGGTATAAAAAATATAAATATTCAGAGGAGGCTTGGATTGGTCCTTTTGGAAAAACATTTATAGACGTTTATACAAAATGGTAATTTTTATATTTTTAGAATTGTAAATTCATCGCAAATATTTATTAACAAAATCACACTTAATATAATTATATAAAATATTTGTATTACATAATATTATATGAAATTTTTATTTCATACAATATTTGCGTTATTTTATGGCACGTTATTTGCATATAATACAGATATTTCAAACGCGGTTGTTTGGTTAAGTGGTGCGGCGTATTGCGGAAAGGATAGCTATAAGTCAATGAAGTTATCCGGGCCAATAACTGGCTTCATTGTTGACAGTGTTTTATACGACCCAAAAACTGATTTGCAAGGTTATGTTGGAATATTAAAATCAACAAGGACCATTTACGTCGCATTTCGCGGATCGTCATCAAAATTAAATTGGAAGGCAGATTTTGAGGTTACGAAAATAAATTACGATACATATCCAGAATGCGATTGCAAGGTGCATCATGGTTTTTATGACGCTACAAAAAATTTAAAGGATCTGGTTATTAATTCTATAAAAATCCTAAAAGAACAAACTGGTTTTTCAAACGTGATAGTTACCGGACACTCATTAGGAGCTGCTGTTGCACAATTGATGGGAATGGAACTATCTGCTGTAAATATTAAAAATCAAATATATAACTTTGGACAGCCTCGCGTAGGAGACAAAAAATATGCAAGTTTTGTGAACTCTGTATCAGAAGAACTAGTGCGTTTTACACACTATAAAGATATTGTTCCTCATGTACCTCCGATGGAAATGGGTTACCTACATTCATGTAGAGAAGTTTTTGAAGATGATATCGGAAAAATAAACGAATGTAGTTCGTTGGTGTGCGAAGACTCCAAATGCGCTGATCAATATAAGCTTTCCAAAACAGATATAGCCGATCACATGATTTACCTTGGTCATTATTTGGATTGTGGCAATAGCACTTATTCACTGTAGGCATCTAGTAAAAATTTAAATGCGGTTAATAACAATAGAATAGCCGTTATAAATTTTGTAATTTTATTTGAAACAAATTGTTTCAACCAAGCGCCTATAAATACGGAGAAAACTAGACAGACCAAAAGTATATTTCCAGCATAAAAATCTATTTGACCTCTTTTATAAAATTCCCAAACTCCGAGTGCTACCACTGGAAGTAGTTGTGAGTATAGTGTTGTTCCAATTATTGTTGAATAATCGCTCATTGTCTTACTTAGAGTTAATCCAATTAAAATGGCACCAGCATGTCCTAAACCTGTTAACCCATTTATAATACCAGATAATATTCCAATAATAATAAAAATAATTGTTTTGTTCATCTTATTTTATGATTATAAAATAAAATGCTAGAGTGGCGCATTGTCATCTTTTTTATATTTTATTAAACCCATCATCTTTTTTGACGAAAAGAAGTGTGATGTAAACCCCATAGTAACACCAACAATTCCACCGCATATTACCTGCAACAAAGTGTGATTCTTATATTTTACGCGTTGATAACAAGTGTTTAATGCTAACGCAAGATAGATTGTGGTTATAATTGGATTTCCCAATGCAAAACAAATAAACCCCACAGAATAAAAGGCACTTTGCGCATGCCCCGAGGGCATTCCATATGCATCAAATCCAATTCGTTTCCCTTGAGAAATAGAAGCATTAAATATGTGCAAGTCTTCTGATGGACGCGGGTGTTGTATAAGGCTCTTTAATACGATATTTAACCCGCTATTTAAAACATATCCAATTGTATAATATACGAGCAATATTGTTTTATTTTTAAGTAACAATATTGTTGAAATTAACAAAATAAACGGACCTAAATAACCAGTGTAATCAAACATTTTTGTAATATAATACAATGATTCCATTGAGATATATATTAATTGTATATAATATAATTGTATATAATTGTATATAATTTTATTATTAATTACTCGCAATTAGTATTGGTATAAATTTTCACTTATAAGTGTAACGCACCAATCGCAACCATTTAAATTAACAACATTTCCTCTATCATCAAGCAATTTAACTCGCAATCTACTTATGTTAACAGGTCCAAAATAAATGCGTTTATTATCTTGCATTGAACCACCAAATTCAGTGTTTACATCTCCCATTCTCATGCTGCCCAATTTAATTGGTAATATAGCAAACGTGTCTGAAACAACTGGAGCTTTTAATTTATAGTTATACGTTCTTTCATTATTTTTGAGAATCTCATTGATCGTGTAAATTTGAGATTGAGTCAATATCCTTGGCGCGCTAGGCAAAACCTGCGGAGTTGGTGCATAAGTAGCATCCAACTTGTCTATTATCAGAGTTCCGGCGGCGGGATCATTTTCTAAAGCCTCACTGTTATATACTACGCTTGTTCCAAAAGGATTTGCGGGTATGCATGTATACGGCAAATCGGGAGAATAATAATTTGGAAGTTTTACGGTCTTTGACATTTCAGTAATGCCAATTAGTCCGCTGTTAATGTGATTTTGATTCAAATCGTCTATAACTAATATAAAATATTTTGGTCCATATAATTCGGGAATTGCTATTGCGTTGTTGCCAGCCTCTATAACATTGACAACAGGAACACGGAATCCTAAAACCCACCCAAGCGTTTGATTAATTGCCATAGACATTGCGCAAACAGAACCGCACGACAAATCTGCGCTAGGGTCAAAAAACGTTATGATAGTAGTTTCATCTATTGTTAACCCTTGATATTCTCCTCCCCATAAATTTAGAGTAATTTTGGAATTATTTGGATTATATATCACGGGAATATGAGTTATGTCTGTCCAAAGTATTCCAGCCGTTACGAGACTTATTGTTAATGCGTCAACCATAGATGTAATTGAATAATTTCCCGGTTCAATAGATATTTTAAGGCTGACAATAGGAATGCCTCCGTCACCTGTGAAAGTTATCCAAAAACAAGTGTTTCCATAAACAGTATCAATGGTGTACCAAGTGTAAGGAATAGAAAAAGAATAAAGTCTCAATGAAAGTACATTTAACAATGGTTCAGATAAATCCAAAGTGTAATCCGTGCCAGTTTCTGTTGGAGCAGCAGATTGACGATATTGACTATCCAATACAATAATTCTAGACGTAGTATTTTTAAGATTTGGATTTAATACATCTTGCGCTACCGGAACTGAGTAGGTATTATTTACACCCAAATGCTCGCGTTTCATTGGAACATGAGGATTATTATAAACGTCTATTTTTTGCTTTCTATCAGTATTTTTTCCACTTTGTTCTGGGTTAGATTGCTTCAACACCTGATTTTCAAACCAATCATCCGTTTGTCTAGCACTAGGTGTCTTTTCAAGTTCATTGTTATTGTCGTCTTCAAAATATTGCAACAAAGTATTCTGCATATCTTGAAAAAAATTAGACATTGCTTCATTGTTTTCAGACGTGAATTTTTCAATATAAAAATCCGTTTTTTGAATAATCTCTTCACTAGTTGGATCGTTTTCTAAATCCAAAATTGTAAGCAATTCTGGTATTGTATAGTTATCTATGTTTGTGTCGGGATTAGACATGTGTAATATTATATATACTATATTAGAATTATTTATATTGAAATAACCATGATTTCACACACTCTGCCTTTTCAACTATTTTCCTCTTGCATTGATATTATTCCCTTTTGAAAATGTTGTTTAAAGATGTTAATGAGCTCGTTTCGCGCATTTATTCCGTTGAATAATTTGTGCTTCAAAAGTTTTTCTGGAACAGTTGTAATTCCAGAACCACGCTTCATATGCGTCTTTTCTTTAAACAGTATGTGCTCCAGAGCTTTAACCAGATCTGGATTATAGTTCATTAAAACGCTGCGACTAATTCGGAAATCGCTAGCGTAAATGTAGCGGTTATAATTGCCAGTATCATAAACCCTATAGTATTTGTCACACTTAATAGTATTGTAGATGAGCCCAATTCCTTCAATCTTATTTGTAGAATTATTCATTTCCTGAATAAATACCAGATTTTTTGGTAATATTTTAGAAGATAATTGACAAGGGGATCCGTAAATGCACCCTATCACATTTTTTTCTCTGCGATATGAACAGTTTTCGTCCCAGGTTTGCTGATTAAACCGACTTGATGCAATTGTAATTGTAGTTTCCATGTTGATGTTTCTCTCATTTTATTTGCAATAATACGATTCAATTTTATTTTTAAAATATTTTGCATTTATTAATGGACGTAATTTCCAAAACATTTCACAATAAAAAATTAAAACGAATTGTTAACGTTTATCAGCTAAAATATACAAATGGCGTGGCTCAGGGGTTGGGAGATTATATAAGAGGATGTTTTTGCCTTTTGCAAATTTCTTCTCTCTTGGGATTAGAATTTGATATGGATTTAACTAACCACCCCATGTCAAAGTTTCTTCTTCAGGAAGAGAGTTGTGTAAAATACAATGCAAATTATGAAACGATTGCAAAATATGAAAATGTAAATTATGTCCCAATTAACGCAACGGTTTTTAAAAAAGATTCAATTAGATTTTTCAGAGAATTTATAAACGCGTTAAATTTGCTTGAACGTGACATTTTTTTTACATTTTGCAATAGTCTTCCAATATTTGACAATTATAAAGAGAGAGGTCGTCATTTTATACGCAGCAAACTGGCTCCGAATGAACTAATGCAGCAAAAGATTGATTCTGCTTTAATTGGTTTAACTTTGAAATCTAGGCAATTTGCGGTTATTCACATTCGGAGCGGCGATAAATATATGCTTAAAAATAATAGGTTGAATCCGTTTGTTCTGAAAAAGATAACAGGCATTCTAGCAAAAAATATGAAGCTAGGAACAAATTATTTAATTCTAAGCGACAACAATCAAATAAAAATTTTATTAAAAAAGATATTTCCTCAAGTTATCATTCAGATGACAAATATAGTTCACTTGGGAGAGTCTGCGAGTCCGAGTGATCAAGGTGTTATGGAAACCTTGTTAGATTTTTATATAATGTCAAACGCATTTCAAATCATTAGTTTCTCTCCCTATAATTGGGGGTCAGGGTTCAGTAAATGGTGCGCAACGTTGCACAATATACCATTTATTCAGTTTCAAGTATTAGACTATTTGAGTTAAAACACCATTCTTTTCAATTGTTGGTTAACTTGTGGTCCACCGACATATGTGTTATGGCTTCCATGAAAGTATTTGATTTTATCGGATTTTGAATACGAATTTGGATTGCAAAAATAAAACAATAATTCCCCCCACAATGGCAAGTCACCCCATCTAAAAATATAAATATAATTTGTCGTTTTTACCCTTTCAATATACTTTTGAGCTAGTGTATTTATTCTCAGACGAACAAGATTTAATCCTATGACGTTTGTATATGGCCCGGACGGATTATGGTGGACAATTGAATTGGTTTTTTTAACATTTTCTTTTATAAAGTCTTGAGTAAATTTGTTTAATCCACAAGTAACAAAATCTTGGTCTCTTGTCCAAGTTCCGTATATAGCTGTTTTATTTTGAAGATCAATAAATAATTCATGAATATTAAAATCTACAACACAGTCTTCATCTACGCGCAAAATCATGTCATATTCTTCCACAAACTTCCAAAAATCTACGAACCAAAATGAACACATGTGACGATAATTTAATCCAAATGCGCGAGTTGGTTCAAACGCGTGAATGTCCTTTTTTTCATCCTTAAATGCGTGTTCTTTAATGCACTTAAATATTATTCTAAGATTTGGTGTAAATTTGACTATATATTCTTGGTGTTGTGGCGATATATTTCCTTCGTGAAAAATGAGAATATCCGCGTCTTTAAGAGGTCCCAAATTTTTAGCAATTGAAATATTGCGTTTTACAAGTGTGTTATATTTGCGAATGTCCTGATAACCGCGCGTTAAAACTGCAACCGCAATTGTTTTTATAGATTGTGCTTCTTGCATATAAATTATACGTTTTAATAAAATGTATAATTTTACTTATTGTTTATTGTTTTACTCCAGAAGAACCTCCTTCACCTTGTCCTCTAGACACTGATACCTGGGCTTGTTCATCTGCTCTACGAGGATTGACCAAGGGGTGCAACCCTGAAGCGCATCCAGACCCTTCTCGCAGAAGAGGTTTAGAAGAGCAGGGCTAAACCCGGACATCATGCTCACGTTCCTTTGGGAAGAAAGGCACGGGAAGCCGCCGGTAGACCGCAAGTTCCAGAAGAGGATGTGAGGCGGCTTGAAAGGCTTACCCCAGATCCTGATGCCAGTCTCAGCATACTTTGTCTCCATAGACTGGTAGAATGACTCCATGTTATCAGGCACTCCAATGTTTGGAGCGTCAATCTGCATGTCCGAGAAGATGGCAAGAATCATACCCTCAACCTGGTCAGGCGTCAACTTCTTCTCAACAATGGCGTCAAGAATGCGGTCAAAGGCGCCGTGGAAGTTGGTGGAGTAACCAACCTCACCATTCTGAAGAACGCGAATCATGTCCACGAAATTGGTGCATCCGTCCAAGTTGTGCCACGTGGGATTTGTGCTGAAAGACATAACACGCTTGCCAAGGATGGACTTCTCTGCAACACGGCAGCCTAGGGCCATTGCACAGTCAATGGGGTCGCCGGCCATGGAACCAGAAAAGTCCAACATGGCGACCATCGGACCAAGCGCGCTATTTTGAGTGGCATTGTTGCACCACTGTGAGTTAAGAAGGTCAATCTCAGTCTGGACGTCCTCGGTTGGCGTTCCACGTTGGGACCGGTTGATGAGGTCGCGAGCCTGAACGGTAAAGGTATTCAGACCCATGCGCTTACCCTTCATCTCCACCTCGCCGGCGGCGGCCTTCTTGATGCGAGCAACAAAGTTCTCAGCACACTGAACGCGATCCTCCGCCTCGGAGCGCTGAGTTCCGTCCTTCCTCTTGTTCAGAAAAGCCGTCTTCTGTTTAGAGATGGTAAGGGACGTAGTCTTTGCGTGGTCAATTTTAGACCAAGTTCCGTCGCACTGGTGAATCTGTGTGGTGTCAAGCTCCCGATTTAGATTCGCAATGAGCTTACGAAAGTCCATCTTGGCCTTGTTGACAGCGCGATCAACCTGCACGTTGGTCTTCGCGGTCTCAATATAGTTACTAAAATACATGACTGCAAGTTCATTGAAAATCCAGCCAAATCGGTGAGACTTGGCGCGAGGCACCCACTTGGCGGCAAGCGACTTTTTCTCGGCGCTCGCATCTAGGCGAAGCTGGCCAAGCAGGAGCTGGAATGCGTGCTGCATAAGAGGGTCAGACACAGCAACGCCATTGGACTTGCAATAGGTGCAAAAATACTTGATGTCCTTCCAAGAACCGTATGGATGACCGTCTGATGAAACAAACTCGGTAAGAACAAAACGAGCAAGTTCTGGATAAAACTCATTCCAAACCAGAACCTGCATATATGCAAGGGCATACTCCCCCTTTCCGTCAATAACGTCACGAGTGTGACCGACCATTTTATATGCTACCGTCATTAACTCCACAAACTTTTCTCTTGATATCTCCTTACTCGCCGTAAGATTGCGCAAAATCTGCCGCAGCATTTGTGCATGCGACTCAACGGTCGTTGAACCGCAACGAGTAAATTGAAAACTCAATTGAAGAATTTTTTCCTGTAAATCATTGGACCATGCATATTCGGTGTGACCATTTTCACCGACCTGCATAGGAGTATAAGAGTCAAGAGCGTTCACGAGTGCTGCCATGGTACTTTATAATATGGCTTATTCTTTAAGCCATTTTGCGATATGTTCTACGTTTGTTAGCGCGAATGGTCTTAATATAAATTCTCTTTGTATAGTTGTGCATACTGCGATCGTCGTTTATTGATTTCTCATAAAAAATAATTGTAATGTTATTTAAATCTTGAAACATTGAGATGGTTCTGTTTAATGGAATCGCGTCAATATTTTTAACTGATTTTAAAAAGTCGTGCGCATCGTCTTGTTCAGCATTACTCTTGATATAATGCGTCACGTCCGCCGGTTCAATGTCAATGTTATATTTCAATATGGATAAAACTGTATAATTTGTCTCAGACAGTTTATTGTTCCTTTTAAGTATTCCAATTAATTCTTCTCTTGAAATATAATTTGGTGTTCTTAATAATACGGTTTCTTCTTTCACTTTATTAATGTTGTTTTCTTTATTAACGTAAACATAGTGAAATTTTATATGCTGTATATCTTCAGTATAAAATGTTTTGTAATTGTTATCCACTGATTCAAATTCTTCTATCCATTTTGTGTCTAAATCCATTTTATCTGATATTTCTGCATATAAGCTCATATTGAATTATGCGCATATAATTCAATATAATTTTTAACGTGTTTTATTAATACTAGTATAAATCGTAGTACTGTGGGTCGTCTTCGTTGTATTCATCCTTGGTTGCCTGTTCCACGAAATAATCTTCGTCATCAGAATCGTTGTCATAGCAATTGTATTCTTCCCTTCTCGGCATGTAATATATCCTCTCGTATTCGCCTTCTCCGTACAAATTATTATAATTAATTCTTTCATTTTCCCATTTGTCTATAAGAGTTTGAATGCCCCTTTTTGCGCAAGTGTGAAAGTCTTCATCATAATAATAATCGTAGTTTTCAATAACCAATTTTCTATTTTTATCGTAATAAATTCTAGTCCAACCTGGTTTCAAATTCAAATTATTGGGTTGCTCCTCTTCAACCTCATTGCTCTTCAATGTTGCGTTCTTGTATTGTAGAACATTTTCTTTCTTATTTTGACCTTCTACGCATAGTTCTGGAAAATCCTCATCTTTAATTTCAAACTTTTGAACGACTGGTTCTCTTGTAGATCTAAAACTATTTGATAAATAATGACGGTCGTTGTTTCCATTGTTTGGTTTTCTGTCGGTCTTAAATATATTGTTGCTCATTGTGTGTTCAATTACTGGTCTTGAGTGTACATTTATACTGCAATATCCTCTAAGCAGTTATATTTTATTTATTAAATAGCATTTCAAAATAACAGTTTAAAGAAAACCCGTAATATACTACTATCTCCTAACAGCGACTTTATAGATTTCTGTCTTCAATTTGCGTCTTTGCCAAGCGTAGTAACGTTATATATATTTACAGGAGATCGCAATCAAAAAAAATAAAAAAGGGGGTAAGTACAACGGATGGTAATTACAACGGAGGGTAAGTACAACGGAGGGTAAGTATGAAATACAAAATATTTAAACCGGTTTAAATATTTTGCATTGATATATGTATAATATGGAGAATGAGGATTTCAGCGAGTTCAATAATATAGTTAGATTGCTATTAAACGACATTATAACAAATGAAGTGTATTTGCCAGTTTTTCCAAGGTCGTCATCCCAAAGAGTGTTACAAGCGAGCTTATATGAAAGAAATCCTATAAGATGCGTTATAACTGATGAAGTAAAAAACACGCTTATACCAATAAAATTTAGAGACGCAAAAGATATTGAAAATAATTTTAAATGTTCAATATTATGCGATTCGTTCAAAGAAGATGATGATATTATTCAGTTGCCGTGCAACCATTGTTTTTTTGTTGAGCCGATTATGAAGTGGCTTACAGAAGATGGTTGCGAATGCCCGGTTTGCCGATATAAATTTGACTCTATGGAAAAAAATGTGGGAGAAATATGTGGAGAAAAAATTATAGAAACAAATGAAGAAGAAAATAGTGGCTTTTATAATAATTATGAGTATGATCAAATAGAACAAATAAATAACAATGTTTTTTTTAATTTTATTAACGGTAATGTGTTGGGAAATCAATTTAGTAATAACATTATTTCATCTAATGAAAGTATATCCAACGTTGAAATTTACCCAATGAATTTTGATATTGTTGAAGATTTGTCTAATAACGATATAGATTAAATGTCGTCAACGTTGACTTCATCGTCTTCAACAATTGTTGCCGTTGGTGATGACGAATTAATATCCCGTTCAGGGACATTTTGCTTCATGAGATTGAAATATTCATTTTCTGTTGCGTTGTCTGTAAATTCAAGCTCGTCATCGGCTTGTCCAGCTGTATTCGTAAATGTGTGATCCCTTGCAATAAAATCGCTGAATCCTCCAAGAGTTTTTAGACGCTCTTTATCTAAATCGCTATAAACCTCAAGAAGGTCGCAATTTTCTAACTTTTTGTCATCCTTTGTTCGCTCGGCCTCAAAATCGCGACCACCAACTAGAACCCACACGCCATTTTTTACCATATTATCGCGCATGCCTCTTCCGCGAAACTTGCCGCGAATGTGGCAAAGACGCTTCTTTCCATCTTTACACGCGACGTGACACATTCCATTGCCCAACGTTGCGACAACTTGAGCATAATATTCAAATTCATCTTGCGAAAACCGCGTTGCCTTATTTGTCGTTTTTATACTTCCAGAAGCAAATTTGCGAGCCTGAGATTTATGGCCAGAACCACCTTTTGTGTTTTTCACCATCTTGTCTTATATTTGTTGAATTATTATTTTGACTTATTTGCTTTTCAATTTTTATTTTATACAGGAATAAAACAAAAATTAATAATATTGTATTTAATAAATATCAGAAATAAAATTGATTCCTTTTTTCTCCCATTTATTACATATAGACATTTCAAATATGAAAACTGAAGTTATTTCCATCCCAAGCCTTAAGTGCGAGATCACTTTTACTATTGGTCAAAACGCGGATGAGAATGACCAGATTATTGACGCAGCATACTCAAACGACATTTGGTTTCACGTTGATAATAAAAAATCTTGCCACGTTATTGCGACGATTCCTGATAATTTTGACAGAAAAAATCTGAAATATATTATTAATCAAGGAGCGGTGCTATGCAAAAAACACTCATATCCCAAAGAAAAAAGTTTGCCAGTTGTATTTACACGCGTGAAAAATATTCAAAAGACAAATACTCCTGGAATGGTTTTTATTCCAGAAGACTGCAAAAGCGTCAAAGTCATTTAATAGTTTACCTTGTCAAATTCATCAAGATAATCTTCGTCAGGAATATATAACCCATTTTTTTTATGTTGTTCGTAAAATTGTACCCAAGTTCTCCTTTGTCTGATTGTTTGAATATTTTTATTTTGTGTTTCTGTTTTTTGTTCATCTGGTTCGTAATTATACTTGTTATAAAAGTCCTCAAAGTAATCGTCGTCTGGAAATTCTAATCGCTTTGTTTCATGATTTGCACAGCCGTTGAAAGCTTCAACACGCAATTTCCACAAAGGCGATCTGAAAGCATAATAGTCCCAATGGTAATAATACGCATCCTTTAGATCCAAAATTTCTCTCTGTAATTCAAACAATGAGAGATAGTTATCCTCGTCAATTCCATGCAAAGTTACTAGTGGTAGAATTTTGTATGGATAGAAACTGTTATCATAATCTGATTCCATAGTATTGTGCTTTAAAATTTCTTTGTCTTCCACGATGAGATACATGTTTTTACCGATTGTCAGTTTCTCTGAATGAGAGAACATGAGCATAACATTTGCAAGAGCAATGTGTTTTTGATTTAGACCAACGTTTTTCTCGCTCTCATCAACCTTTACATTTCTCTCTTTAAAGTAATTGGTAATTTGTTGTAGTGCAGTGTTTAACTCTACTGTAGATACACATTTATTAAATATATAATCTGCAATATTAAGGTATTTTTTTTGATCCAGCCACTCGGTTACTTGCACAGCGGAATTGGTTTCAGTTTCAATATCAAAATTGCTCACAATGTATCTCAACAAGAACACGTCCATATTATGCGGTCGCATTGATAGATTATTCACAATGACACCAATAGTCTTGTGCTTTTCAAAAGAGTCTTCGGCTTTACTCCATTCTTTTTGTTTTTTAATGAAATACTTGTAAAAACCCGGATTAAGTGTGTAATAAAAGTCAAAGTAAATTTTCCATAAGAGACCGAATAACTCTTCATCAAAACCGGAATAATATAATTCATAAGCCCAAAACAAACTTTTTTCACTTTTATTAAGAATACTTATAAGAAGCGCAATGTGCACTTCATCCTTGATATATAAATACCTTGTAAATGTAAACTTGGATGCGTTGGCGGACATAATTGTTTTCTTTTGTTGAGATAGTTATTTAATTAATACTTACTATCAATTTTTTATTATTGTCCATTTTTATTCAGTTTTATTTATTTTAATTATTATTTTAATTAATATTGTTTACTTTATTTAGTCGCGTTGATTTCTTTTCTCAATAAAATGTATAACAATGGCAAACACTTGGATGGCATTAGTGAAAAAGACTTTTGATACTGGGCGTGGAAAGGACAAGGATTATTCCTACAAACAAGCCATGTCTGATGCAAAGAAAGTGTATCACTCTTCTTCTTCAAAGAACGCATCTTCAACCAAAGAAATGACGACATCTGGAGAGACAACTTCCGAAGAGATAAGCAGTGGCTCTGCTACAGAGACCAAGGGAAAGGCTAGAGGCACAAAGAAGTCAAAGAAGTCCAAGAAAAGCGCAAAGAAGTCCAAGAAAAGCGCAAAGAAGTCAAAGAAGACCAGAAAAGCTCGCAAATAAAGAGAGAAGTTTATCATAATCTTCCGTAGTAGTATTATACAATATATCATTGAATAATGATATGTTTTGCGAAGAAGTCGGACGTTTATCAGGAATTGGATGGATTCCGAGTGTAAGAATCTGAGAGAACTGAGAAAAGAAAGAATTCTTGGGGAAACCGGAGCGACTTTTAAAAATATCTCTCAATAAAACCAAAAAAAGTATGCTTATTCCATAATTGTTCCATGTAGTACATTTTTCTAACATTTCACGGATTATATCAGCTTTGGGCTTATTAGTCAATGTTTGAAGAGAGAAATGGGCAGTTTCTTTATATTGATCTAGAAAAGCTTTTGAAAAACAACTTAAAGACGCAATGCGATGCCGACAATCTTCGCAGATCTCTTCAATACTTGAAAAGGACAGGCTATCCAATTTATTATCTATTAAAAAACAAATTACATGCGCTTCCAATGGTAAAAACACATTTTTTGCCTGATAATCGGAAAATAGATAACTTTTTCTCTCTTCATTCATTGTTGGAAAATGGAAACATTCATCAAGTCTTTCAATTACTGGTAAATTATCCCTGAAAACTAGTGTTGATGGATGAAAATTTATATTTATAATATTCTCATTATTTAATAGGTTTGCACCTTCCAGCAGGTGTTTATAGCTATTTATTAATTTCAAAAACTCTTTTCGTTCTTTTATAGTATTTATTTTTTCTGTTTTCTCTGTTTTTTCTGTTTTTATTATCTTATTTGTTTTGTCTGAAATTTTGAACTTTATTATATTTTCCCCGAGTTTTACTAATTTTTTACGATTTGCATAGAAAACCTTATAAAATGACAGGCTTTCTGGAATATTTAAACGTGTTATTTGAATATGCGAATTTTCTTCACTAATCTTTTTACATCTTTCAAAATTTTCATCATCTATTTCAGCCAAATTTACAAAGGAATTCTTTAGAACCGGAGCAAAATACCTTGAATAATTAGGAATCTGTAATATTCTTTGAGATATTTGAATATCATTGAGAGAAAAAAAACTCGTCTTTGTTATTGAATTTGTGTGTTTTTTGCAAGATTTAACTGCATTTTTGTTTGTTTTTATTGGTTCTTGCAAATATGGACCTAGTAACATTGAGCAATTTTATAATATAATTAGTGCAAGGTATTTATTTTGTTATTGATATAAAATATCTATTTTTGTAAGTCTTTTTTATTTTACTCATGACTTCCGATGAATCCAGCTTGTTTTCCAACAGTCTCACAATTTCTTCCTTCAAATCTGTTGTATTTGTTTTACAGAAATCTACAAATCCGTCAGACGGTTTATAATCTGGGGAGTTCCTTCCATTAAAGATATGCAAGTCCATTGCATCTAGAAGATCCTTGTGAACGCCAATGTATTTCTTGCGTTCCTTGGGCTCAGGCTTTGACGTGCCCTTCTTTCTGAAATAATAACGAGCGCTCTTGAACATCTTATCCAAAACATCTCCGTCATATCCCAATTTATTTAACCTATAAGTCTCGTCTTCAATCAACTCTTCCTGGTCGTGTGTCCAAGTTTCCCAAGCTTCTTTAAACGATTTTCTGTCGTCATACTGATGAATCTTTGAAAACTTATACAAGTCGTCCATGAAGTTTTGAGTAAATTTAAACCTATAAATGAACGCGTTTATATTATCGCTATTAATTTTTTCTTCTCGGTCATTTGTCTTCTCAGATTCACTTCTATCCAAAATGCCTTCATTGTCTCCTCTATCTCTGAAAAGAAGCATTCCATCATCGTTGTTGATGTTATCAGACTTGTTGATAAAATTATCATTTGTTCCTCTTGCAGCATCTATCTTCATTTGTCTTGTCTACTCCTGTATTATAAGTTTACCAACTATTTCTTTTTATTTTTCATTTCAATTTTTTTAGCATTTCAAATAAATCAAAAAAACGAAACAAATATATTTATATTATACTAGTTATATGAATTACCCGAAAAGTTATATGCTATCAACGCGCGTATTTTTAGACACGTTCAATCAATGTTACAAAAATATTATTGTAATAAATTTGCCCCCAGAAGGATCTCTTGGTAAAATAGTTAGACGATTGCAAATGCCACCATTATCTCCATTTAATTCCCCAGGACCATGTTTCTCCAAAAATAGCTGCGCGCTTGCATTGCTTTCTCTTAGAGACGGTTGTTGTGGTCTTATGACCGACGACGAAATCCCCGATTTATTTTCTTTTTTATTGTCCAATGGCTATAAAATTGACACTAGTTTAACAAAAATGATGAATCAAAGTGATGTCAAAATCAATGATAATAAGATTCTATGCTTCATCACTTATTATGGTTAAAAAATAAAGAAAAAATTGACTTAATAATAATGCAAGTTTATTATTATTAAAGCAAACACAATGTCAGACGAAGACTTTTCAAAATATCCTCACGACGTTCAAGAGTCCATTTTGAAATATTTGGAGCAACTTGGCGATAAAGAACGCATCGCATATTCTATTGCAAAAGAGCATCTAGGAACTTCTTTTAACGTTTTAAAAAGCATCGGATATATAACTTGGAAAAAAGAACAATCAAAATAAAAAGGAGGGTTTCATACTTAGCGGAACTTCAATTTGCGAGACAATTTCTTTCTTATTCTTTTGAATTTTCTTGACGCTCCACCACGTTTCAAACTTGTGGCCATCTTTGAAACTGGAATAACTTTGTCCACTGCATTGAATGCGTTTATACCTTGGCTTGTTCTTGTTGCAATATTCTTTGTCTCTTCCATTTTTTTCTTGAGAGCGTCTTCCGTTTTTGCTATGCCATCTGCAAATGTAGTAGCAGTTTTCATTCCCGCTTCTACAATGGCTTCTCCTGCAGTTGCCACCTTATCTATGTCTCTTATAAGACCAATTCCAGCACCAATCCCCGGAATAGCTTCCGCAGTATTCAACGCAATGTTGACCGCCGAGTCTCCCACTTTTGAAAACATTTTTTCACCTATTTCCGAGGTTTGGTCTATAACTTGATTTATCGCCGGCTCTGCTGCTTCTAAAACAGTTGCGGCAGCATTTGAAACATTTTTCGTTGCTTCTGCAACCTCTCCCACAAACTCTGGATTATTTAGTTTTTCATTTGCATTTTCAACAATATCTTTTGCTATTTCCACAGTATTTCCAATAGCTTGCGTTATTGTTCCTTTTACTTCCTCACTATCCAATTTTTTATTTAATTCACCAATAATGAGTGAACCAACTTGATTCGCCTTATTGGCTACACCTGATGCAATATTTGACGCAGTTGAAGCCAATTCTGATGCTTTTTGCGTCATTTCAGATGGTTCTTGTTCTGCTAATTTAGCTTCTTCGTCTTGGTTTATACGTTTGAATCCAAGTATCCTAGCCCCTTTATCCTCTAAGAAATTTACAGTTCCTTTAAAAGCATTTGCTGCAGCGGTTCCCATTGCTGAGAACAAACTCTTTCTTTCTTCATTTGATTGATTTTTTTGTGTCGCATTTGCAGTTCCTCCTCTCTTTGCGCAACTTCTTCTTGTTTTTACTGTCATGTTATATTATGATTAGGTTATTTTTTATTGGGTTTTCTGCATTTTCTTAAATTCAGCAAAACTTACTGCGTATCTTTTATCAACCACCTTTCTATCTATCTTCTTTAAAAAATTAAAATTGGCAAGTTTTCCCTCAAAAGAAAATCTATTCGCATTTTCTTTTATCACCTTTTCTTCTTGAGGCTTTGTTTGTTTTGCGCTTGATGGACGATCCAGCGGAACGGCTGCAACCCTTATGCTATTGTCCTTATTGTAATTTTTAAATTTTGCAAACACATTTTTTGCTGGTTTTTCATTTGTTGAAGAGTTTCCGCTAATTTTTTCTTCTTCTTGTTTTTGCTTTTCATGTTCCGCTTTTTTCTTTTTCTCTTCCAACTTTTTCTCAGCTTCCTTTATTTCCTGTTCCATATCTACAAAAATTTGTTTGCATTTATAAGTAATAACGTATTTTCTGGCGATAACTTCTAAATAGCGATAAGGCAATGTGCTGTCACTATAATATTCAAACGAAGATTTGGAATTGTTATAAAACATAATTGCATTTCCTATTGGGGTTTTTTCCATAACAATGCAGTTTTTCAAATTATCTAAACGTTCCTTCAGAATAAATTCTCCGGCAAGCTTGTTAATCTCTTCTTGGTCTATTGTTTTTGTTTCTAGCAACGCCCGTGCCTTTTTATAGAGCCTTTGTTCGTTTTGAATACTTGCAATTGATTGTTCAATTCTCTCATTCTTTTCTTCTTCAGTTTCTTCCTCTTCCTCTTCAAAGTCTTCGTCGTAGTATTCATCTTCGTATTTTTTATTTTTTTTGTCTTCTTTTTCTAGAGACTTTGTTTCCTTATCGGCTTCTAGCTCTTCTAGACGTTTTTCAAAATGCGCCAATTGCGTTTCAACGTGGGTCTTGTCGGAATTGAGTTTATTCTCCATATTACTGCGAATGGTTACTCGTTGTTCTAATTCTTGTTTTAATTCTGATTCAGTGAATACAATCTTATCGGCCAGTTTTTTAACTTCATCCAAATATTTGTACTCATATGGTTTTGGTATATTTAGGTCTTCGTCCACAATGTTATTTTCTTTTTCATTTTCCAAGTCTTCTACGATGTTTTCATTGCAAAAATACAAACTCAAATTATCTGCAATCGTTGTTTTAATTTTATCAGAAAAATAATTCAGATAAATACCGTCTCCGTCTAATATGTGGTGTAAAAAAATTAAAAACATAAAAAAAGAGGATGCAATAACAAATTTGGGTGTATTTGGAACGGGAAGCGGGTTTTCACTGATATAACAACGCTCTTCCTCTGTTGGTGTGTATTCTATTGCTTTCAAAAAATCTTCGTTCATATATATGCGAATATATATTATGAGAGCGTTATTTTTAAATGTTTTGTTCTAACATATATTTATGTTTTTTATTTGACTCTTTCTCAGCGCAAATAAATCTGCGATTTCCTTATCCAAATTTGCGCATTTAATGATTTCAAATGTCTTTTTTGGATTATTGGGATGCAACCTCACTAGATACAAGTCTTTGATTGTCTTTTCATATTTCTCTTGCAAAATGGCTTTGTAAGTATTCAACTGGAGTGAATAATGCCAGAAATTTGTGTCAGGTAAATGGTCTATTTCCTTGGTAATCGCGTACTTGTTGAATCCATTTGCCTTTGAAATTTCCTTGGCGCGCTTCCAATCATAAATGGATAAGGTTCCATCAGGATTTTCATATATCATGTCAATAGAACCCGCCACTTTTAGGTCTTCGTGATAAATCATCCACTCCGTGCGATATGGCTTGTAACTTGGAGTGGCTTTAATGTATTGCAAGAAGAAGTCCCATTCTTCAGATGTGTTAGGTGGTGCGTTTCCCGCTGCTAGATTGGCTTCATAATTTTCTAGGAGCTCTTTATGAGTGTATCCGCTCGGCAACTCTTGGTTCATAAAACACTCAATATTAAAATGGAGATCAGTTCCTGCACCTGAAACGGATGAAGCATTTTGGGCCCATTGTGCCTTGATTTCTTCTGGAGTTAATCCCCAATATTTATTCTGAGGATTCCAGTTCCTACATTTCATCATGTTTTTAATCACGACATCGGCGTCAAAATGGGGAAAATGACTGTGATTAATGGTGGTAACGCTGGTATAATTGGAATCGGGATCAGTAAGAATGGTGTATTTGTGAGTGGGTTCATCAAAGACAAGGTGTTGGTCCCTTGGGTGAGAATTATAATTAGAGAGAATTGGTTTTAGAACGTCCATTCCTGCGTTATTGTATTGATTATAGATTAGTTTTTATAATCAATTTTAATTTTATTCTATTTTTATATTATAATAAACAAGTATGTCTAACTATAAATTAACAAAAAACGGCACAACTTATAGTGTAAACGAACTTTTTTCCGGTTTTGTAATTGACCCATTCTCTACAAATATTCCAAGTAATTATGAATATGTTTATAAAAACAGTGGCATAATTGGACGACAGAATGGTGGCGATGTAAATCAATCTCCGGTTGGATATAAAGTTGGCGGAATTGATTTGATACTAGAAGCAAAATTTAATGATGCGTCAAATGTTCTAATTTCTATACCAAGTTGGTGTAATACAATCAAAGTAATCCTAATTGGCGGCGGAGGCGGAGGCGGTGGTGGAAATAATGATTTATATATGTTGAAAAAAGGAGGGGGTGGCGGCGGAGGAGGTTTAACATATAAAACAATAGTTGTAACTTCTGAAATGAGGAATAACGGACTTCGGCTAACATTTGGAACTGGTGGTGCGGGAATTCCTATTAGCGGAGGATCAGTGGACGGAGGCGACGGCAGTTTTACTGCGTTATACCAATACAATTCAGCGAACGCAATCGCGACGGCGAGCGGAGGAAAAGGTGGTAACGGAGGTTTCTTTGAGGATGGTGCGGGTGGAGCGGGCGGTGCAGGAGACACCGCCCCAGGATCCACTGGAGGCAGCGGAAGTAATAATAATGGAGGATTTCGTAGCAACCAAAATTTACCAACTGATATTTCAAATAATTTTTTTTATGGAGTTGGTGGAAAAGGTTGCGTAACAGATGGAACTGCGTCTGGGGGACGGAATGCGAACAACGGCTTTAATGGTAACAATGGATATGGCAGAGTTTATTTCTTTCTTTGATTTTCTAGAGTATATACGCGTTTCTTCAGATCTTGAATTTCTTTTACCAAAACCCCGATTAATCCAATGTAGTTGAGCGATTGCATTTCTTCTCCGTCCTTTTTGCCGGACACTAAATATGGGAACTCTTCTTGAACTTCGTGTGCTATAAAACCGATGTCTCGCTTTTCTGTATTTTTATTTGTGTATGTCACTGGTCTTAAATTATCTACATTGAACAATTCGTTTAGATTTTGAACATCCTCTTTAATACGATAATCGGATGTTGCATTAAAATACACTGACGTTAATGTAGAACTAGAGTTATCAAATGTTAAATTTGAAGAAAATGTAGTTGTGTTAGCGCTACTTTGATATGGTATTTGTCCGGGGCCACCTCCAGATATATTTGTTGCTGCACTTGATGTAGACGCTGAGCGAGTATTTACATATCCAACGGTTGCGACTGCGTTAGCGTTGGAACCAGATGGAGTGCTTTTTAACACCACACTATCTGATGTAGTTGCACCAATTGTTACCGTTGTTGACGCACTTCCAACGTTCAAAGTTCCTGGATTCGGTCCATAAATATTACCTCCATAAACCATTAAGTCTTGACCAATAAATACCCCCCCTCCGCTTCCTTGTCCAGCTGTAGCTGCAGGATTATACTGGACTTGAAGCGATGCAAAAGAATTTAAACCACCTGGCTTGTCGGTTGATTGCGCGTTTCCTCCGCCAATTATATTTACATTTCTATAAATGGCATTTATAGATCCTATATCTATATTATGTCCAGTAGTTGATGTAATTTTTACACCATAATCACCTGAAATGGTCAACGGAATTTCAAAACTTTCATTTTTAATGGTTTTAACTGTCAACGTTTCGCCAATATTAACATTTCCCTTTAAAGAAGTTGTTCCAGTAACGGCTAACGCATTTGTGCCTATTACTGTGTTAGCACCAAGCGCCAATGAAGTCGCGGCAACTATTGTCGCTGTAGTTCCTTGTAAAGAAGTTGTTCCAGCAACGGCTAATGCATTTGTGCCTATTACTGTGTTAGCACCAAGCGCCAATGAAGTTGCTGTAGTTCCTTGTAAAGAAGTTGTTCCAGCAACGGCTAACGCATTTGTGCCTATTACTGTGTTAGCACCAAGCGCCAATGAAGTCGCTGCAACTATTGTCGCTGTAGTTCCTTGTAAAGAAGTTGTTCCAGCAACGGCTAATGCATTTCCGCCTATTACAGCATTAGATCCAAGCGCCAATGAAGTCGCGGTAGTTCCTTGCAAAGAAGTTGTTCCCGCAACGGTCAATGTGGGCGAGCTTAATGTAGTGCTAGAAAGTGTCATTTTGTTAGAAGTAATTTCTCCACGCACATTTAATGTAGCGGGCATTCCGGTAAGACCAATTGTTGTGTTACCGGTTGCTCCATCAACTAAAAATAATTTTGCTAAATCAGTCCCCGCTGCTATTTCGCGACTTACAATCAAAGTTACTATTTTAGTTGTTCCCAATGTATTTAGACCATTTATAGACCTTAATCCCCCTTCTCCAATTGTTGTTAACCCTGTATTTGTGGTTAAAGTGGCAGTTCCATTAATCAAAAGACTTGTTCCGGTTTCAATAGTAGTTGTCTGTAGAGAAATGTATCCAGATGACACAGTTAAACCTCCGGATGACACGGTTAATCCGCCAGATGTAACAGTTAATGTATCATTTAGACGAGTTTTTCCGCTTGTTGTTAAAGTTCCTATTACATTTAAATTATCATAATTTACATTTCCATCTACGGTTAGATTGCCTGATACAATAGCATTTCCTTGCACTTTTATATCTCCAACCATAAAATCGCTTGTTTTTTCTAGGACAAGCGAACCTTTAATGCTAACATTGTCAAAATATGCCGTTACCTCATTTTTATTAGATGAATCATAATTGTAAAAGTTTGCCGATGCAAATATAGATCCTTGTATTCCAACCCCACCCTTTACAACCAATGCACCCGTGTCAGTAGATATGGATTGAATTGTGCTGGGAATTGTGATTGTTCCTGAGGTTGTCCCAAAATTTATATATTGTGGAGTAAATGGCGAAATTGAATCCGTCAAAAGATTAAAAGGAATTGTAGAAGAACTATTGTATCTTGATAAAATATAACCTCCATCTGCGTAAATTTTTCCTGCTCCATCAACCGTTAAATCTCCTCCAGCAATAGTTGCACCGAAAGCCGAAGTTACAATTAAACCGCCGCCGGTAACAGTTAGACCGCCTTCGGTTATTTTCGTTAAACCGTTCAAAGACGTGGTTCCATTTACAGCAAATGTGTTTGTTCCCAATGTTGCACCATTGATATTTATTGAATTCGCGGTTGTCGTTCCCAGGGTAGTTGCACCCACAGTAGAAGTTAACCCTGCGCTAGCGGTTATTAAACCAGAAGCTGTTACAGCTGTCGTTGTCGTAATTTGTAATGAAGATAGTCCAGTTATCTTTAACCCCGCGCCACCAGTTATTAATCCAGAAGCAGTTAATTTAGAAGTTGTTGTTTCTAATAATTCACACGTTCCCCCTGTTATTTTTAATCCAGCAGATCCAGAAATTAACCCCGTTGATGTTAGACTAGTTGTTGTTGCACTCAGTAATGAAGACGTTCCGCTAGTTATATTTAATCCCGCGCCACCAGTTATTATTCCAGAAGCGGTTATTGCGGTTGTTCTTGTTGTGCCCAAGTTAGTTGCACCTACAGTAGAATTTAACCCATTATAGGCAGTTATTAAACCAGAAGCATTTACAATTGCAAGTGAAGATATTCCGTCAACTATCAAATTTTGGGGAACGGATAATTGTTTAATAATTAAATTACTAATATTTGCAGTACCATTCACAGTTAAATTACCTTGAATAGTTGTTGCGTTGTTTGAAACTGACAAAACCGATGAATTTCCAGTTGAAACGGTCAATCCATTTAATGCAGCAAATGTACCAAGCAAAGATATTTTTTTTGTCACAGTTAGTGTATCTGTTGTTAATCCATCTGCGACAACTGTGCCACCATTCAATGTAGACCCGTTATTAACAATAATACCATCGTTAAAAGTGGATTTAGTGCCAGAGCTATTTGCATAGGCGGTACTTTGAATAGTCCCGTCCATAAAATACAGACTTCCTATATGCATCAATGAATTTGCGCTCATATCCAAGTGGCTTTGACTCGTTATTTTTGAATTTTCTTGACCTATTATGTTAGCTGTGCCAGAATTTGTGCTACTTGTATACAAGTTTCCGACGATATTATTTTTTGCAGAATAGTTTAACCCTCCAAATTGTTTAAATGACATATATTTATTATATACAAATTTTTTAAAATAGCAATCTAAAACTAGTAGGGAACCAAGGTTCCCCTACAACCCCTCCTAAACCGTATAAACTTTATATTTGATAAAATTGTCAGCTTAATAAAAACATGTATTTCTATTTGGAAATACACGTTTTTTTCCATCTACATAAAACTTATTTTGTTTTTACAAAGAAAAATATTTCCCTATAATAATGGGGTATAATATTGAGGTCTCATTCAATATGTTGAAACATTCTAATATCTCGGAACTCAAGAGAGAAATAACCGATTTTGCGTTGGATTCTAATTGCGATCACTATTACTATCTTTACGAAATGGAAGGTCGCTGCAGGATTCCCAGAAACCATTGCATAATTGTAATAAACTTTAACGATGAAGAAACTTTCAATTGCGCACATTTTTTGAAGACATTAAAGAAAATGAAAGATTTGCATATTGAATGCATTTATGACGATGAAGTCGTCTGCAATCTTCTATACGCCTCACAATATTATCTAACTACCATTGAAAAAGATAAAGTCATAAAATACAACAAAAATAAGAGAGAACGATCCTTATCAGATAATGATAAGGTGGTCTTGGAACCTGTTCTTAAAAAAGGTTGCTAAAAAACTTGGCGACTCTACTTTTCTTTTTTGGAGCCCGTCTTTTGCGTCTGGTTCCCTTACCTTTTCCTGTTACTTTTCCATTTCCTCTTGCAGTTGAATTGGGGCTTGTGTAATGAATTCGCATCGTTTTAGGAGAAGGTGTCTTTATTCTAGCGTGCTTCTCCCTGCGTGTCAATTTTATAGGAGATATCATTTCAATTTTTGGTCTATAAATGTGACGATCTAAATCCGACAGTGGTCTAGAGAGAGAAGTCAAATCAGGCAAACTGGTTAACTCGTTTTCATACATGCATGGTTTTGAAAATGGTGACGAGTGTTGTTGTTTTTTACTAGGCAATTCAGGAATATTAACTCTGAATAAATTGGGTTCTGGTTCTAATTCTAGTTGAGGCAGCTGTTGCATTTGGAGTATTTGAGGAATAACAAAATCATCTGGATCTTGTTTGTCGCATTCATTGTAGTCACTAAGAAAATCGTTTTGGAGTCTCTGTTCTAATGGTTGATTTACCGAAGGAACGCTTAAAATGTTAGCTAAATCTTCATTATTAAGTTGCACGCGATATTTATCTTTCTTGCCATTGTTATTAACGTCTACCTTAATATTTGCAAGGTTGCCGTCATATTTTGCGTTCCATTTAATTTCATTGGCCTTTTTTCTGTGATGACTATCTTGAAAATATGTTTGTGTAATGCCTTTGTTTTTAATGTAAGCCGTCATTATATTAAAAACATATTAAAATTATAGTGTAGAAATTAATTATGAAGTATCTTGATTTTTTAGATGATTCTGAACCATTAACAATTGCGTTGATTGAGGACAAACTTCCAGAAGAAACTAAACCAATTGCTGTGGTAGAAAAAATTCTTGAGTTTATAGATCATTTATTTGATAACATTTTTTGGAAAAGTTATTACGAAAACATAAAGGAGAATAATTAAAAATAAAAGGCCGGTGAGTTTATTTTTTTATTTTTCAAACCAAATAAATATATATGGAGTTTAACTGTACAGAGATTGATAATTTAGACGACGACATTGAAGACGTTGGGTTTATAGATAATAATGGAGATTTTACTCCTGCTGTAGCAACTTCTCGCGTGCCTATCCCAAGAATAACAACAATGGCTCATAAAAATCGCGGTTCTTTAGCGCCTCCAGTGCCTCAACCACAACCAGCCAGAAAGGTAACGTACGACGACATCTTATCCTCTTTGAACATGAAAGTTGTTGATGGAAAGTTACAAATAATAAGAAATGTAAATGCTGAAAATGTTAAAGCAAACAATTTTAATCCTCAGAAGCAACAACAACAACAACAACAACAACAACAACCACAACAACAACACCAAACTAAATTTATTCCAACGCAATCTCCACAATCTCAGAATTTCCAATCAAATCAATCCAAAAGATTTCAAAGCATGCATCAACAAGAAATACAACCTGTTCCCATTTTGACAAAACAACAATATAGACAAGTTCAAATAGCAAATTACATAAAAGAAGTTCAACGCATACAACACATTAGAAACTCAAAATCAACAAAATTGCAGTTTACAAATACAAATGCAAATACAAATCCAAATTTCAATATTTCTCCTTTAATAGGCAACACAAACGATTTAAATAAATTATTTCCTCTAAAAGGATTGGGTAATAGGTAAAAGATAATAAAAAATAATATTCAAATATTACATGAAGAACACACTAAGAAAGTATAGAAAAAAGTCATTAAACAAAAAAACTATCAAATTAAGACACAAAAAATACAGAGCAGGAAGCGGTAAAAAGGTTAAAAGTGTTAGAAAGATTAAGTCGTCTAAGAAAAAAATTGTTTTCAACATTGTGGAAAACTTTGAAAGTGCTGCAAAAAAAACAGATAATATTTTAAATCTATCTGCCATTGAGGCCGCGCCGGTTGAGATGCTATCACTGATTCCGGCCGCAGAAAAAATTGAAAAAAGTTTGGGAATGAATTTAAAGGCACCACAAGTAGAAATGCATACTATGCCCGATGAACCTCCTCTTGTTTTACCCAGCGGAAGATTGAACGAACAATTTATTGACCTTATGGAAAAGCTTTCAGGTATTATGCTGAAGCAAGGTGAGCCATTTCGCGCACGCGCATATCAAAAAGCGCAGGAAACTATAATGTCATTCCCAGGTGATATTACGAGTCCAGATCAACTAAAAGGTAAGCCAGGAATTGGAGAAACAATAATGGAAAAGTTGAATGAATACGCAAAGACCGGAACTCTTCGCATTTTGGAGAGAGAAAAAGCGAATCCTGTTAATATTTTGGGAGAAATATATGGCGTCGGACCCAAGAAAGCCAAGGAGTTAGTGGACCAAGGAATTACCACTATTGATCAGTTGATGGCGAAGCAAAACGATGTTCTAAATGACACGCAAAAAGTTGGACTTAAATACTATGAAGATATTTTAAAACGCATTCCTCGCGAAGAGATAGATCAATATGATGCGATTTTCAGAGACGTTTTTAATAAAGTTGCTGGTCCAGGGTCGGAAGCGCGTTTTGAGATTGTTGGTAGTTATCGTCGCGGTGCAAAAAGTTCTGGTGATATTGATATGATTATTACATCAAAGACCGGAGACGTTTTTAAAAAGTTTGTAGACGAATTGATTAAACAAAAAATTATTTTGGAAGTGTTGTCAAGAGGCAATACTAAATGCCTTGTTATCGCAAAGTTACCTAATGCTGAAGTTTCTAGACGTGTTGATTTCTTGTATACGAGTCCAGAAGAGTATCCATTTTCAGTGCTATATTTTACCGGAAGTAAAATTTTCAACACGGTAATGAGGGGGCGAGCTTTGGCCCTCGGCTACTCATTAAATGAGCATGAAATGACAAAGATGACGGAAAAGAAAAAGGGTGAAAAGGCGATAAAAGGAGAAAAAGTTGCGCACACTTTTAATTCTGAGCAAGATATCTTTGAATTTTTGGGAATGGTCTATAAAGAACCCCATGAACGCGTTGATGGTAGGTCTATGGTATTGACTGAACATATTGGAAAGATCCAAGTGGCGCCTACATTGGTGAAGGAGGAAATCCAGTCATCGGCAAAGGCAAAAACGTTAAAGAAACCAAAGAAATTAGTTTTGCAAGAGGATTTTAAGACAAAAACTGTAAAGGTGCCAAAGAAATTCGTCCTTCTGCATGAAGGCGACGACTTTGCAAAACAAGCCGCAGTCTTAGATGAAAACCTTGATGCCATTCATTTGATTAACAGTTTCCGAAAAAATGGTATCGGGGCATTAGAATCTCTTTCTGAACCACAATTGTCTTCAATGGTCTCAGAAGCAAACAAGGCTTTTCATTTTAACAAGACACCCGTTATGACTGACAATGAATACGATATCATGAAGGAATTCTTGGAGAAGAAATACCCAAGTAGCTCTGCATTACTAGAAGTAGGTGCGCCAATCATTGAGAAGAACAAGGTCACCTTGCCATATGAGATGGCTTCAATGGATAAGATAAAACCTGACACTGGAGCTCTTGTTGCATGGAAGAACAAATACTCCGGTCCATATTTGTTGTCGTGCAAGTTGGATGGTGTAAGCGGAATGTATTCTACCGAAGGCGGTGTTGCAAAATTGTACACTCGCGGTAATGGAAAAGTCGGCCAAGACATCAGCCATTTGATCCCTTACTTGAAACTGCCCAAGACATCTGGAAATGTTGTTCGCGGGGAGTTCGTTATTCCAAAAGCGGTATTCCACGATAAATACTCTGACAAATTTGCTAACCCCAGAAACCTTGTTGCTGGTCTTGTGAATCGCCAAACTATTGATGAAAAGGTTCACGATTTGCACTTTGTTGCGTACGAAGTTATTGTTCCTGAGCTTAAACCATCTGCGCAAATGCAGACCTTGATGGAGAAGGGGTTTGAAACAGTTTTGAATCGCGAAGTAATGTCAGGAGACTTGACGAATGAGTTGTTATCTGAGATTCTTATCAAGTGGCGCGCCGATTATTTATATGAGATTGATGGTGTAATTGTTACAGACGACAAGGTTTATAGCAGAAAAGGCGGAAATCCTGACCATTCTTTCGCATTTAAAATGGTTTTATCAGATCAAATCGCAGAGGCAAAGGTCGTTGATGTTTTATGGACGCCCAGCAAAGATGGATATTTGAAACCTCGTGTGCAAATTGAGCCTATACAGCTAGGCGGCGTCAAAATTGAATACGCCACTGGATTTAATGGGGCGTTTATTGAACAGAATAAGATTGGTGTTGGTGCGCTAATTCAAATCATTAGAAGTGGCGACGTTATTCCACACATCCGTAGCGTAACAACACCCGCTGAGCAGGCCAAAATGCCCATGGTGCCATATAAATGGAATGATACCCACGTAGACATTATGTTGGAAGACGCTGGATCAGATGAAACTGTAAGGGAGAAAAATGTCACAGGATTCTTCAGAGGAATTGGTGTGGAAGGTTTGAGTAGCGGAAATATTGCCCGCATTATTGCAGCTGGATTTGACACGGTGTCTGCAATTATTCGCATGACAAAAGCCGATTTTGAAAAGGCTGGATTCAAAACACTTGCGCAGAAATTTGTTGATGGAATTAAGGATAAGATTGACGCCGCGTCTCTAGTAACTTTAATGTCAGCTTCCAACATATTTGGAAGAGGATTTAGTGAAAAACGTATTGAGCTTGTTTTAGAAGCCTATCCTGACATTATTATTTCTAGTGACTCTAACACAGATAAAATTAAAAAGATCACCAAGGTGAAAGGTATGGCTTCAAAAACTGCCGAGGCCTTTGTTGAAAAGATTTCAGACTTTGTGAATTTTATGAATGAGTGTGGTTTGCAAGGCAAGTTGAATGGATCAGTCGCAGTACTCGTGGACACAAGTCATCCATTATATAAAAAGTCGGTTGTTATGACAGGCATTCGCGATGCAAAAGTTACAGAATCTTTGAAAACAGTGGGAGCAAATTTGGGTTCATCTGTTAGTAAAAATACTGTTGCTGTAATTGCGAAGAGTGCAGACGAAGACACGGGAAAAGCCGCTGACGCAAGGAAGCTGGGAATTCCAATCATGACTCCTGGCGAGTTTATGGAAAAGTATTTTGCTTGAAATGCATTCAATATGTAATTGTAATTATATTAAAAACATTTTGTAAATATATATTATATAAAGAATGATGTTAGTTAAGAATCTTTTTATCATTGTTGCATTTGGTGCATCAATGATTTCTTCTATGGATTTTTTAAATCGTCGAAACGAGTGGTCTGAGTTTACTGGGTTTCTCAAAAAGTTTGAGAAGAAGTATGAGTCTTTGGAAGCGTTAGAAAAGCGTTTTGATATTTTCAGAGAGAACGTAAAGACTATTTTTGAACACAACTCGTCACCTCATAAGAATTTTACCATGGGTGTGAATCAGTTTACTGATTTGACTCCCGAGGAGTTTAAAGCAGATTATGGAAGTGGTTTGTTGTTAGGAAAGGCTAGTTGCAAGGCCTATTCTCCAACTGGAAAGGTCGTTCCCGATTCTTGGGATTGGCGTGAGCATGGTGCAGTGACACCCGTAAAAAATCAGGGTCAATGCGGTTCTTGCTGGTCTTTCTCTGCCAGTGGTGCTATGGAGGGTGCTTGGGCCATTAGAACCAATGACATGATTAGTATTTCCGAGCAACAATTAGTAGACTGCTCCAAGAAATATGGCAATCTTGGATGCAAGGGTGGACTCATGGACAACGCATTTCAATATGCGATTGATACTGGCATGTGCTCAGAGGAGTCTTATCCTTATACTAGCGGTGTTACCCAAAGTGGTGGGTCATGCCAAAGCTGTAAACCAGTTGTTACTATTAATGCGTGCGCCGATGTTCCTCCAAATAATCAAATTGCGTTGAAGGAGGTCGTAGCTCTTATTGGACCTGTTAGCATTGCCTTGGATGCAGAGACTACGCTTTTTCAGTCTTACAAGAGTGGAGTTATTACAAGCGATTCATGTGGCACTAATTTGGACCACGGAGTTTTAATTGTTGGTTACGGCGAGGAAGATGGTATCAAGTATTGGTTAGTAAAAAATTCATGGGGTGCCTCTTGGGGTGATGATGGTTATATCAAAATTGAACGCAGCGAGAGTAAAAATAACGCTGGAATTTGCGGTATTGCCATGCAGCCTTCTTTCCCTATTATCTAAAATTCAAACTCATATTCAATAACATTTTTCATATCAGTTTTCAGCTGTTGATATAAAGCAATTCTAATTTTACTCACGATTTGCGCGTCGTGAGTAAAATTTGCACTCATCAATTTAATCATTGTTTGATTATACAAAATCTGCATCTTATCGCTACTATTAATTCTGTCTATATTTTTATCATGCCATTCGCAAAGCGCCTTTACAAGTTTTGCATGCATCCTTTTTAACATAACAACGAAGTCTTCTGCGGAAAAGTGCGACCATTTTGCAGTGTCATCATTATAGCAATAAAATAAATTTGCCTTTTGTGTCAAACAATACAATGGGGTTGTTTTGGATGCCTTTTTATCTTTTGTCAGATGGTCTCTTAAAATAGCTGACAAGGTCTGAAACATATTACCTTCTATTAGAATCTCAATATGCTCTTCGTTTACTTGAATAGTTTGAATCCAATTTTGGATTGTTATTCCTCTTGTTGATTCAATAAGGACGTTTGCATTTAACCATTGAATTACATTCAATTTTCTCTTCTTAGTCTCCACCCATTTCTGCATGTCGTTCATTTTTTGCTCCATGGTTTGATACTTTATTGCAAGCTCTTGGATAATATTATACAACTGCTTTGTGTTTGGTATATCGGTTGATTCCTCTTCCTCGCACTTTTTTTCTCTCTTTGTTTTGTATAAAACTTCACATAAAATAACGTGTTTTGTGTAAGATGTTTTTCTGGTATATTCTTTGCCACAACAATGGCAAGAATGTGGCTGTGTTTTTGTTTGCATTGACGTTTCTGATTGCATTTACTCTTAGTTTGAATGATATTTTTTGACTTTAAATTTTTCAATTTTTAAAAGAATAAAAATAATATTACCCTATTTTATATAATGTCTCAGAATACAAATTCAACTAAAAACCAACCAGCGACAATATGCAGAGCTTTTAGTTGCAATACTAGTTTGTGTGATGCGGACCCGGCTTCCCAATATATTAAATTAAAGCTTATTCAAAATACTGTGCGAGTTCCTGCTTCTCTCTATGTTCACGATTTAGGAGCTTTAACAACATATCAACGCCCAGATCCTAGATATGGTGTTAATTGGAATCAAATGAGTGACAGAGCGGTTCGCCATATTCAACCCAATCTTGTTACCGGCGGAAGTTTTTATCATGGAAGCAGTACAAAGCATACAATTACTAGATGCAGACCTGGCGCTGGTTGCCCAGGAGGCGCCGGAGTTGACATTAAACACAATTCATACGATCGCTATTTAAATAGATTAAAAGGCAAAGGTCCGGCTCGCCGTGGCGTGGTTCCTCCCAATTTTGGAACACCATTACCATTTATTCCCGCTTTCCCTATTTATGGAGGCAAGACAATAAAGACTAGCATCGTCGGAGATAACTGCAATTGTCCAATTGGAAGTGACAACTCTACTAGCAACGCAAAATTATATAATATTTTGTTTGACCCTGTTCTTTTAAATAGCAAATTTAAATTTCAAGTGGGAAATGTGGTGTATGCAATAAACTCGCAAGGTTATTACGCGCGCGCAGTTGTAGCAACAATTGTAAATGAAGTTTATACTGTTGTATTTGACAATGGAACGTCTATATCAACGTCGTCTGATAAATTGTTGGTTTATTTCCCATGCAACTGCACGGATAATTTGTCAGCTGGGTTAGGTTTAACCACTAACAATGGATTAATTTTGTCAACAGACCCAACGGTTGTAAAGGATTGCTATCTAGTAAATAAATATCTTGGAGCCGACTCTGTTTTTAATATAGTTAATACAATTAAAAATTTGTTGCCAATACAATTCCAGAAATTTTTATCTTATTATAATACATAAAAATGGCTCCTCCCATTCGTTTAAATTTAATGAATCCTATGGGAAACTCTTACACACAATATCAATATTACGCAGCGCAAAATAACTTAAATACTGTTGCATTAAACCAAAGTCAAGGACACTTTAGAGGATTTCGCGGAGGTAGATTTGGGAGCATGATTTCGCAAGTAGTCAATTCAAAGCCTGGTTGCAGTTCTTGTGGAAAGTAGATAAAACTTTGATTTATTTTTATTTTTAAATTATTTTATGATTGATAATAGTTTAAAATATAGTCGTATAATAAATGAGTTCAGTTGGTGTTCCGCCCGTTGGTCGTGCAAATTTTTTTATTTCATTAACCCCACTCTTTCAACCCAATCCCATCAGAGTGAATAATTGCAACAATACTTTATGCTATACATACAATCACAATTATATTTACAAACCGCACACAGGTTATGGAAGAGTGGGTACATCCGCGGCAAGTTATTTAGCGAGTCGCAAACGTTTGTAACAAAATAAATATATTAAAATTTTATTTATAGTTCAGTCAAAAAAATTTTGGGTGAACTTGGATTTATGGGAGACCAAAAAAAAATTGAAATACTTTTTGGTCGGAAGTGAACTGTATATTTTCCAAGTGCTTCGGTGTTTCAACCATGTCTTCCATCATGCAGAATCTCAGTCTGTTTATCCCCTACGTGTTCGCCAACATCACAGAGGAGCGAATTGCTCGCGTGTTTGAGAATAACCATCTTGGCGTTGTTGACCACGTGGATTTCGTCCGAAAGACGGACAAGAACGGCAAGGCTTACAACGCCGTCTATGTTCACTTCTCCCGTTGGTTCAACAACTCGGTCGTTGAGAACTTCCAGGAGCGTGTTCTAAGTCCTGACAAGGAAGCGCGCGTGGTCTACGACGACCCTTGGTTCTGGATTGTTCTCCAAAACACCGGTGCCAAGATTGTCAAGGCCGAAGAGACCGAGTTTGTTTCGTCTGACTACGCGACCATCCTAGAGAAGAAACTCGCTGATGCCGAGAAGCGGCTTGAGGAGCTTGAGGAGTCCTCGTGGGAGCGCATTGTGGAGCTTGAGGAGCGTGTGTTGGCTTTGGAGAATGTGGATGATGACATGCCGTCGCTCATTGATGTTGAATATGAACAAGAGGAGGAGCCGATGCAGTCGCGGCTGAACTGGAGGGGGACTTAAGTAAGAAAAATATAAAAAAGAATAACACAAAAATCATGTATATATTGTATTTTTTGTTTTTTTTTCTAGTTTTTTAATTAGAAAAACTAGAAAAAAAAATTGAAATACTTTTTAAAAATAAGTTAAATGTAACATAAGCTAATAGATACAAGATGTCTGAATATTCCTTCTATATTCCTGCAATTGGAAATGCAACGGAGAGTGGAATTGCGAGATCATTCTCGTTGAATAATGTCGGACATGTAGACCGCGTGGACTTCTTTGAAAATTCATCCGGAATCTGGTGCGCGTTTGTGCACGTTTATAACCTATACGATAATTATTTGGTCTCTAAAATTTTAGATGAGATTGAATCCTATGGAAGTCACCAGTTTTGGTTTAATGAGAACGAATACTTTATTTTGAGAAAAATGACACGCCCAAAGATCCCGACAACGTCCATGAACATCCACCAGATTGCGGACAAGCTTACTCAACACGAGGCAAAAATTGCAGAGCTTGAGGCCAAGATTTTGGAAAAAGATCAAGTCATTGATGATTATAGACGGAAGCAACTTGAGACGTTTGAGTATGGGCGCTTGGCTCATCGTTCTATGTGGGCGCGCAGTCCTAGCGACGATTCTTATGATGTGAATGTGGAAGAGATTGTGAATTCTCTCATCGGTCCTCGCTGGCCTGAGGAAGACGACTCTGTTTTTCCAGCAGTTTACTCGGCAAGAAGTGATGACACAATGAGTGTTGAGATGTAAAACAAAAAGAAATAAATAAAAAAAGAAAAAGAATGTTTTAGATGATAATTTGTTTTGTAATTCTAATTAAATAAAACCTTTTTTATTCTGTTTCTGTTTTGTATTGATTTGGTTTAAAAAGTTGGTATTATATTATTTTTATAGTATATATGAACAACTTTGATTTGAATATTTCTAATTATAAAAAGGATGAATTAGAAGAAATTTTTGCATTGTCTCCAGGAAAATACGACACCGTCATGGTTGACATGAAATGCGCTCAATTAAGAAATAATATAGCTTCTGATATGTCTGTAGATGAATCTATTCGCAAAAAAACAGTGATTTTCTTAGATGAGGCAAAAAAAATTCTCGTATCTGAATTAAATTCATCTCACTTACTTCAAAAACTAGGAAATGCGTATAACGTGAACCATGATTTGCAATCTACTCCTGTAATTGAGGCAGGGGAAACATTTATTATTGATAAACCCAAATCTTCCTTCGGAAACTCATTTCCAAGTGAATTTTATCCAGGCATTATAAACCCACTTAAAAAGAGAACTACTCGTCAAAATTTAAACATTGATACTCGTTTTCGCGACAATTATTATGGTTCCGCTTCTTCCAATTTTCATTTTGATTTACCCATTAAGTTTTCTGATGTAATGCAGGTTCAACTTTCAGCATTTGAAATGCCATTTACCTATTATAATATTTCAAAGCAAATGGGAAACAACTTTTTCTCTGTTACGTTGGATTCTTCTCCCACTGTTCCAGTTATTATTACCGTCCCTGATGGAAACTATGCGCCTGCTGGTCTTGTTGCTTATTTGAATAATTTTGTTGTTGGAACAGCTATTTCTGGCATACAATTTATTTATAACATAGATGCGTCTGGAAATGGTAGTGGTCAACTAGTTATTGGAACAACTGGTGCAGGGGTTGGAAATTTTATGTTAACATTTAACAGCGATATTTACGGCAACCCTGATACAATCAATCCACTTCCATTGAAGCTTGGATGGTTGCTTGGCTTTAGAAACGGGAGTTATTCAGGTAATAATAATTACGTTGGAGAAGGAATTGTAAGTTTAGCTGGGCAAAGATATTTGTATCTAGTCGTGGACGATTATAACAATAATGTTACTAATGGGTTTTACAGCGCATTCAATGCATCCATATTAAATAAAAATATTTTAGCACGCATTTCATTTCAACCAAACAATTTTGGAAGCATTGCGCAAAATAATTTATCATTGATTACCACGCCGCGTCAATATTTTGGTCCAGTAGACATACAAAAATTAAAAATACAGTTGCTTGACGAATATGGTCGCGTTATTGAAATGAACAATATGGATTACAGTTTTTGTTTAACGTTTACTTCTGTCTACGATATCTAAACTATGCTGTTTTGTTTTTATCTATTGAATTGCGACCAGTTTTAATATATTCGGTCCAAGAATTTGGCGCTTGCTTGGTTCCACCGTCGTATGGAACGGCGTAGTTGTTATCTAGCATCCATTTATTTAGACATATTTTCTTCAGGTGCACGTCGGCAAGGATTCTTCCGTATTTTTCCGTTTGCAAATTCTTTAATGTTACAGTCTTATGTAAGATTAAATTTTCCAGAGCTTTTTGAGCTTGATGAGCCGCGGCTTTTTCATCTTCATTTTTGCCCTTAATTTCAGGAGTATCAATTCCATTAAGACGCACATGAAACCGATAAACCGGTGAATTAGGATAAGGGAGTTTGGATGCAATGGTAATGGTATCTCCGTCGTATACTTTTATCACATAACCATCAGTAATTGGCGGGATAAATGGGATGGTATTTTTCATGTCATACTTTGGAGGCGGTGGAGGCAACTTTTTAACGTCCACGCCTTCCACGGTTTCATCGTCGGATTCATATAAATCCGAGTATGAATTTGAAGTTGGTGCTGGTGGTGTCACGGCATCAACAGTAGACGCGCATAATCTAGGAAAGCAAAATAAGATTCTTCGGCTCATGATTGTTTTGGATGCTTTATTATTTTTTGGCATTTATTGAGTCAATTTTTTTTAACTTGTTTAATTATATACAGATGGCAAAATCTTTTTCAAATCCAACATTCTATAATTCCGGAAAACCTGCTTTTGGAAATGCATTTAATACGGATGACTCTGGAGATTATACTAGAAATAAAAAAGCCAAATTGTTATACAGACATAATTTTAATGGATTCAATTTTGGAGGTGTGTTAGGTAGTCAAAATAACTACTTGTTGTTTCAGCGCGCAAAAGTGATTCGCAATGAAACGTGCGAGTCGTGTCCAAGTTTGACTTCATTTAATCCGTCTGATTTGGTGGCTGGATTATATACAAATGAAAAATTAGGTGGAACGATTGATGGTGCAAAGTGGGGTGTGAATGTTGTCACCGATGCAGCTTTTAATGAGGGTCCACCATGCGTTCTAGTATCAACAAATATTCAAGGAGCTAATATTTATCCCAATGGAAGTAAAACGCCATTTTATTGGAGTTATAAAATTGATCCTTGTGGTTCATTATTTGGTAACGCGCCGTGTGGTTATGATAACTACGAAGATTATCGTGTTATTTCAAAGCCGGTTGTAACAACGGCGTCTTCTTTGAAGGATTGTTGTGTCGCCACTTGTTTTACCAAGAATATTTTACAAGAAGGATTGTGTAACGAAGTTTGCGCTTATAATAATGCTCCTCGTTTTTCATATACTGTTACAGGAAGTCCTACTATAACTATAATTAATGGGTTTACTGTTTTGACCTTTACAACTTCTGGGAGCTTTCAGTTTCAAAATGTAAATAAAAATATTGGTTATATTGTAGTTGGAGGCGGTGGTGCTGGTTCCGGTGGAAATAACACTGGAAACGGTGGCGGTGGAGGTGGTGGAGGATCCGCAGTTGCATACACTACAACAAATAGTCAAGTTGTTTCATTAAATGTTACTTATACCATAACTATTGGGACTGGTGGATTGGGTGCAAGTAATGCAACTGGTGGGGCTGGAAGCAGTAGTTCAATTTCTGGTATAAGTTCTGCATCTGGTGGTAATGGCGGTATTGTTGGTGTTGGTGGAACAAAGGGATTGGGTGGAGTTGCTAGTTCCGGTGGTGGTACTGGTGGAAATGGATATAATGATACGCCGTTAAGTCAAGCCACAACTGGTTCAAATGGAAGCACCGTTACAACAAATTATGGGATTAACTATCTTCTTTCTAGCGGTGGTGGGGGAGGTGATTCAAACCGGGCTGGACAACCTGGTACTTCATCTGGAGGAGGAGCAGCTGGTGTTCCTGCTGGTGGTGGAGGTGAGCCTGGTATAAGTGCTACTTATTACGGCTGCGGTGGTGGAGCAAGTTCAGGCGATGGAAGAGGGGGGGCAGGGGGACCTTACACCGGAGGTAATGGTGCACCAGGTGTTGTTATTGTTTGGTTTTCAACTTAACTAGTATTTTAAATTCAAATAAATATTAATGACAATGAAATAACAGACGCACAGAAGATGCAATAAATAATAATTGTTGTTGCTTGCTTATCATATTTTTCATCTTTATTGGTTTCTTTATTGGTTTCTTTATTGGTTTCTTTATTGGTTTCGTATTCGCCGTAATATTCGTTGTTATGAAACTCTTCTTTTTCATGCCAATATTCCTCTTCGTAAATTGCGCTCATATAGTTGATGGTTTTTCGTGAATTTGATTTTGTTGTTTTTATTGGTTGTATTATTTTTTTTGTTATATTTTCATAGTCTATTTCCAAATCCACAAAAAAACCCCATTCTTCGTCCTTGTTAAAGCATCTCATTTGAATGTCAGTTACTATACGTTTATAATATATTTTTTATATTATAATCTAAATCAATTTTTTTGGATTGATAGCATTATTGTATTACATTTTATTCAAAAGATTTTTGGCTTTTTGAGAAATCTTTCTCTTGTGGTATTGGCGCGCTCTAACATAAGCCGCGTAAACACCTTTTTTGCTAACTTTGCAGGTGTTCTTTTTGCATATGGGAAATGATTTTTTAGTTCCCAAAAAACATTTTTTACCGCATTTTTGCAACATGACAGTTCTTTGGTGGGTGCTAGGCTTTTCTGACTTCCAACCCTTCCATGGAACATTTTTTCTAGTTTTTGACATTATAAATTAATGCGATATTAAAATATAAAATAAATAATAAGAATAATATAATATAATATCATGAATGAACTTTCCAATTTGGAAATAGACTTAGATATCACGGATGTTAATGAAATTATTGGAGACGACATTGAAACTGGTGTTGTGGTAAAACCAATAACATTAAATAGAGGGTTTTTAAGACGTAATGAAACATTTAATAGAAAAAATAAAAAGGAAAAACACAACGAAAATGAAAGAAATAAAAAAGACGGAAGCGACGATGAAAATAATTATGGCGATAGCAATAGCGATTTAAGCGATACTGAAAGTTTTGAGGAAGTTGCAGACATTGAAGATGGTGATAATATTAGTGGATATGAATCAGATGGCGGAAGGCGGTCAAATAAAAAGAAGGGTCTTCATTTTGTCAAGGTTGGGAACAAAGTAGTGTATTATAAAAAGCTAAAATATCTAGAAGTTGAAAAAAGCATTGATAAATACTACACAAATATGAATGAAAAATATTCCTCTGCATTTGACATTTTGGCGTGCTATTTGAAAGGGCATAAAATTATTTACATGGAATCTAAAAATTTTTGTGAGAGCAAATTGAATTTATTAATGATGCCTGCAATTTTACTATCAACCGCGGCGACTGTTGTTGCAGCAGTTGTTCAAAACATGAGCTGGGGGTCCTTTTTATTATCCGGAATTAATGCATTTATTGCATTTTTGTTAGCACTTGTGAATTATTTTAAACTAGACGCGGCGTCAGAAGCGCATAAAATATCGGCGCATCAATATGACAAGTTGCAATCGTCGGTGGAGTTTACTTCTGGTTCAGTTTTGTTATTCAGAGATTTTAATAATACAGACATGGAAGTTCAAAAAACAGAGGCTGATATAGAATTAGATAAGCAGATTGATGCAGCAAAAAAAGACATAGAAGAAATAATTAAAGATAATGCTGAACATGAAGCTGTGATTTTTATTGACTCTGCTAACACTGCCGATAATATTAAACACGCTATAGAGCATAACAAGCGACTTATGCCGATTTATTATAATAAAGTAAAACAATTACAGTTGCAAAAGATGAAAGGCATAGAAGAGAGAAAAAAACAACTTACAAACAAATCAAAAATAAATATGGAGGTTGAGTTGATGAAAAAGTTAGAGGACGTTGAAAAGAAAATTGCGGAGATAAAAGAGACGAATCAATTTTTGATACCAAATATTATTCGTTTATGGTTTCCAATAATCTATAATACGAATGTGTTTTCTATTATTAAAAGGATATATGATTATAAAAGAAAGAAGATTACACTCTTGAAAAATATAAAGAATGAAATAAGATATAATAGAGCCATGTTATCGGCTTTAACAGAAGAATCAAATACTAAAAATACATCTGATGTAGAAAAACGTAGAGGGGATTTGATTGAACTTTTTGATGATAAAAAAGATGTTACTAGAGATGTATTGTTATTAAAATCGGCATTTTCAGTAATTGACCAGATGTTTCACCAAGAAATTGAGAATGCGCAAATAATGAAAAGTAAGTGGTGTTGGTATATATTTTTTAATGCATTTGGTTATAATATTAATTTGAGGAAGCCCGACGCTTTAAATGCTTTTATAGAAGAATTAATGGACCCATTTAAAGAATTTGATAAACGCGCAGCTAAACCGACTGTTATGAATCGCATCGCAAATTCTGCCTCATTTGGCTGTTGTGGCAAAAGGGGT
>Ga0209443_1000185_pt1 | contig 40617 bp, 33 predicted proteins | sample LauGreBMM110DCMD_2_FD_187571 | JGI IMG/M metagenome (GOLD analysis project Ga0209443, IMG submission 187571) | Freshwater lake microbial communities from Lake Michigan, USA - Su13.BD.MM110.DCMD (SPAdes) (version 2) | ecosystem: Environmental > Aquatic > Freshwater > Lake | place: Lake Michigan... | reverse complement strand
GCCCACTCCATCGTGTCGCGCAACTGCCGCGCGGTGACGGTGAGCAGCGAGAGCGTGTTGTTGAAGCGGAGCGAGTTCTCGATGTCGAGCTGGCTGATCTCACCGGCGAGCTTGCCGACGCGCGGGTTGGCCGGCGGCGGGATGCGCTGCACGGAACCACCGGAGGAGGAGATCGCGCCGATCGAGTCGCGGATGCCGCCGCCGTTCTTGAGCGAGATGACGGTGGCCGGATCGGTCTGCCGGGCGCGGAAGAGGTTCGCATCGGCGCTCAGGTCGCCGAGGTTGGATTCCTCGGTGCGGACGCTGTTGCGGAGGCCGTTCAGATAGACCGCGGTCCGGCCGAAACGGTTGCCGTCCTTGCCGTCCACGATGGTGGCGAGGTTGCTGACCACCGTGAGGACCGTGGTGTTCGGCGGCAGGTCGCCGGTGTCGCGCACGCCTTGGATATCGGTCGCGTAGGCACCGCTGCGGGTGTCGACACCGGAGAGGATGCCGGCCTCGTTGAACGAGGCGATGAGCCGGCCGACATAGCGGTAGTTCGAGCCCGTGTTCACCACGAACACCGGCTCGCCCGTCGCGGAGGTGAACTGGGTCGGATATTCGCTGGCCGCGAAATCCTCGGGGCGCAGCCGGTCCGTGGGCTTGGCGAAGACGCTGTGCGAACCGCCGGCCACGATGATGTCCACGTCGCGCAACCGCGTCGCGAGCTCGAACTCGCGGCCGAACTGCTGGAGATGCGTCATCACCACGACCTTGTTCACGCCGAGCGCGAGCAGGCCGTCCACCGCGGCTTGGATATCCGCCGTGAGGTTCGTGGAGACCCCGATGTTGCCGGGCGAAGAGATGGTCCTGAGTTCCGTCACCGTCCCGCCGACGAGCCCGACCTTCTGGCCGCCGACGGTGATGACGGCGCTCTTGGCGACCTTGTTCTTCATCGCGGACGCCTCCTGCCCATCGGCGGTGACGAGGCTCGCCATGCTGCTGTCGGGGGCGAAGTTCAGGTTCGCGCTGAGATACGGGAACGCCGTGCCGGGATAGTTCGTGGCCACATCGGGCAGGATGAGGCTGCGGACCAGCGGGGTGTTGTCGTCGAACTCGTGGTTGCCGAAGCACGAGGCCTGGATCCCGAGCGCGTTGAGGAGGATGATGTCGGCGCGGCCCTTGATGCCGTTGTAGGGCGCGGCGGGGTCGGCGCTCGCGGTGAAGAACGGGCCGGGGATGTAGTTGTCACCGGAGGCGACCACCAAGGTGTTCGTCGGGAAGGCGCTCTTCAGCCCGGCCAGCACGGACGAGAACCGCGGCGCATCGTCCAGCGCGGCGATGCCGGCCTCGAAGTCGGAGGCGTGCAGGATCTGGAGCTGGAACGGCGCGCTGGCTGCTTTCGTGATGGTGAGCGTCACCGGGGCGCTGGTGCTGGAGAGGCCGAGGTTGTCGGTCGCGACCGCGGTGAGGAGATGCGTGCCGACCGGGGCGTTGTTGAAGGTGACGCTGAACGGCGCGACCGTGTTGCTGCCGAGCTTACTTGTCCCGGCGAAGTAGTTGACGTTGGTGACCACGCCATCGGTGTCGCCGGTGTTGACCGTGAACTTGATCGCGTAGGGCGCCGGCGCGGTCGTGCCGGTGGCCGGCGTGACGATCGCGATGGCCGGTGCCGCGTTGGCCGCGGTGACCTCGACGAGCTTGGCAGCGGATTCGACCACGGCCCCGTCGTTGTCGGTGGCGAAGGCCAGATAGGTGTGCGCGCCGACGGCGACATTGGTGAGCGTGAGGGCGAAGGGGAACCGGGTGGCGGTGCCGAGCACGGTCGCGCCTTCGCGGAATTCGACCTTCACCACACGACCATCGGGGTCGTTGACGGCGGCCGTCAGCGGCAACGGCGCGGCGGCTGCCCATTTGTCCGTCACCGGCGAAGTGAACGCCACGGTCGGCGGCACGTTGGCCGGGCGCGGCGCGCCGACACCGGGCAAGGTGACCCGGTAGGCGAGCAGCATCAGGTCCACAGGAACGTCGTTCGTGCCCACGACCTGGCCGTTGTGGATGACCACCGGAGCCTTGAAGTCGTTGTCGTTGCCGACGAGGAGCAGATAGTCATCGGGGTTCGCCCCGTCCTTCAGCGGGATGAGCGCGAGCGCCTCCCATTTCTCGGAAAGCGTGTTCTGGTCGAGGACGGCATTGGCGTTCAGGCCGAACTTCGCGAGCTGGGCCGCGTCGAGCAGGTCCACGAAATCCTGCCGTGTCACCGCGGTGATACCGGTCGGCAGACCGCTCGCCGGCAGCGATAGCGCACCGGGCGCGCCCTTCTCGAGATCATAGGCGGAGCCGGCGAGGTTCGACGCCTCCTCGGTCGAGTAGAGCACGATCCTCTTGTAGACCGGGGCGACATTGGTGCCGACCCCCAAGCCGTTGCCGTCGCGCTCCAGCGCGAGATAAGTGGTGGCGTTCAAGGCCAGGACCTCGCTCACCGGCGTGTGCCGGTTGGTCGTCGCATTGCCGTTGAGCGTGAGCGGGTAGACGTGCTCGACCAGGACCTGGCCGAACGTCGTCGAGGCCGGCTCGGCGTCGAACTGGAGCACGCGGGTGTTGCGGCCGAGGTTGCCCGCGCCGCCGTCCTGGATGGTCGGCGACTGGAGGAACGCGATGAGCCGCTTGCCGTCCGGCGTGAGCGACAAGCCCTCGAGGCCGCGGTTGTTGCGGCGGCCGGAGGTCGGTGCCGTGGTGCCGTTGAAGTTCAGCTTGCCGGGGAAGTTCCCGACCTTGGGCAGCAGCGCATCCGGCGGCAGGATGGTCTGCTCCAACCGGCCCGCGGCGTCGAAGCGGAAGAGTGCCGGACCGTATTCGTCCGTCACCCAGTAGCCTCCGCCTGGTGCGAGCACCAAGCCCTCCGCATCCAAGGAGCGCTTGCCGCCGCCCACCGAGCCGGCCGGCGATTGCGGCACCACCGGGTTGTTGGTGTTGCCGCCGTCGAAGCCGGTGAAGTGGACGCCGTTGTCGTACGTGAAGAGCAGCGTGGACGTGTTGGTGAACACGATCTGGTCCTGCGCCACGGGCGTCGTGCCTTCGTAAGGCGTGATGGTGAAACCGAAGATCTCCAGCCGCGGGTGATAATCGGTCGCGCCGTCGCCGAAGCCGCGGTCCGGCAGACCCACGATCGTGCCGGAGATCTTGCCCCCGGCGTACACGAGCGAGTGGGTGTCGATCGCCATGGCGGAGAAGCCGCCGAGCGTGTCGTTGGTCCCTTGTCCGGCCTTGTCGAACAAAGCGGCCGGCAACCGGCCGACTCCGATGAGGCCCTTGTTCACGAAACCAGTGAACTGGGCGTGGGTGAGGGAAGCGGCGCCAATCGAGGCGAGGAAGAACGCGTTGCGCAGGTTCATCCGATCATCCTGCCCGGCGGATGTTACGACACAAGCGGCCCGGCGTGACGGATGGGTGAATTGACGGCCCGTCTCATCCGGCTCACTTCGCCACGCCGGTGGCCAAGCCGACCTTGGTGATGTCGGCCTGCTGGAGCAGGTCGATCACGCCGACGATGTGCCGGTAGTCGACCTCGTCCGCGCCGCGCACGACCACGCTGGGATCGGTCTCCGCCTGCTTCAGTGCGGCGAAGAGCTTCGGCAGCTCGACCAGCTTCACCGCCTGGCGGTTGAGCAGGAGGCCGCCTTGGGGATCCACGTCGACGTAGTGGAGCTTGGGCTTCTCGGCCGGACGCTGCGCCGGGGCCTTGCCCGTGGGCAGGCTGAGGTCGAGGTCGTTGGAGAGCTGGGGCGTGGTGATCATGAAGATCACCAGCAGCACCATCACGAGGTCCATCAACGGCGTGATGTTGAGCTCGTTCATCGTCGCGTTCGACGACTTGGAGAGCCGGCGGCGGCCTCGGTTGGAGCTGGCGGCGGGTGCGCTCATGTCATTGGACGGGCTCGGTGTCGGCGACCGCGTCGAAACGCACGATGAACCGTCCGGGGAAATCTTTCGGCAGCTTGCGGCCGATGTTCTTGGTCTGGGCGAGCGCGGTGCGGACGGTGCCGTCCCACTTGGCGTCGCCGGAGCCGCGCTTCCAATCCACCGCCGTCACCGCGCCGTCGGGCGCGACGCTGATCTCGGCCTCGGCGACGAACGACGTGTCGTCCATGCCGTCGGGCTTGGTCCAACGGGAGCGGAAGGCGTATTCGACGGCCTGCTTGTAGAGTTCTTTCGGGTCGGAGGTGCTCTGCACGACCTTGGCGCCGTCGTTGAAATCGAAATCGGCGCCGATCGCGGGCGGCGGCGCGGCGGCGGGGGCGGCGGACGGGGGCGGCGCGGCGGATACGGCGGCGGGCGGGGCCACGAGCGCTTTGGGCGCCTCGACCTTGGCCTCCTGCTTGGCGGGTTCGGCTTTGGGCTCGTCCTTGGGCTTCTGCGGATCGGGCTTCTTCTCTTCCTTCGGCACGATGACGGCGGTGATCTCCTTCATCTTCTTGCCGAGGATGCCCTCGCGCGCGGCGAGAAGGAAGATCGCCAGACCGAGCACGATGTGGAGGCCGACGGAGAAGAAGAAGCTCGTCCGGGACTGCTTCTTGGGCTGGCGCTGGGGGATGTCCATGTCAGGAGTCCGGGTTCACTTGGCGACGAACACCTCGGTGGCGAGCTTCACCTTGGCGACGTTGCATTGCTGGAGGGTGTCGAGCGCGGCGCGGATCTGCTTGTAGGGGGACTTGGCGTCGCCGCGCAGGGTCACGTTGAGGTCGGGGTCGTCGGTGCGGAGCTGGATGACCTCGTCGCGCAGCGCGTCGAGCGTGACCTCCTTGCGGTTGAGAAAGATCTTGCCGCCGGCGTCCACCGTCACGTAGTTCACCTTGGGCACGGGCTCCTTGGAGCGGGGCGCGGCCTTGGGCAGCTCGAGCGCGAGGTCGTTGGTGATGGGCGTGGTGGTGAGGATGAAGATCACGAGCAGCACGAACGCGAGGTCGAGCAACGGCGTGATGTTCAGCTCGGTCATCGTCGTGTGCGCGGATCGTGAACACTTCCTCATGGCGTGGGACGGAGGGGGAGGAACAGCGGGACGACAGGCGTCACTTCGCGATGAGAACGTCGTCGGAGCGGACGGCGGTGTCCGAGAGGGCGTCGCGGATCTCGTCGGCGAGCGCGCGGTTGTCCACGTAGCGGTGCTCGAAGGCGGTGACGAGCTCGCTGACGAAGTTGTCGAGCTCGTTGGTGATGCCGCGGATGTTGGTGACCTGGAAGTTGTAGGCGAACATCGCGGGGATGGCGACGAAGAGGCCGATGACGGTGTTGAGCAGCGCGCCGGCGACGCCGGGCGCCATGGCGGTGATGCTCGCGGCCTGCTTGATCGCGATGCCGGCGAAGGTCTCCATCACGCCGAAGACGGTGCCGAGCAGACCGATGAACGGCCCGCCCGCCACCGCGGTGCTCAGCACGATCATGCCCTTCTCCAGGCCCATCGCCTCGGCGCTCGCGGTGCGCTCCAGCACGGCTTTCACGAGGTCGAAGGAACCGTGGCTGATCTTGGTGGAGGAAGACCGGGCGAGCACGTCGGTCTGACCCAGGTCGGCCGCCTTGCCGCGGCCTTTGGGCCGGGTGCCGACCTCGATGGGGTTGTTCTTGAGGTGGTAGGCGAGCTCCTGCGCGCCGGCGACGTAGATCTCGTAGGCCGGGGCGCCGTCGAACTCATGGCCGCCGCGCGCCAGCTCCAGCGGGTCCTTGGTCTCGCGCCAGGCGGCGAAGAACTTGGCGCTCATCTTCCGAGCTTTGTGGAGCTGGAAGAACTTGTTGATGATGACCGACCAGCTGAAGAGCGAGACCACGGCCAGCATGACCATGGTGATCGCGCCTTCGGTGCTGACCTGTTTGAACGAGAAGCTGATGGCGTTGGCGAGGATGTAGGGCATGGCGGGAAAAAGTAGGTTGCGGGCGTTGGAAGGGCTCGGGGATCAGTTCGCTTTCGATGTGCCGGGAAGGATCACGGTGACGCGTCCGATGGTGCGGGCGAGGACGGGCTTGGGCGCGGCGCGGCGTTTGTCGTCCTCGTCCTTCGCCTCGGCGATGGCGGCAGGTTTGGCGTCGGAGGTGGCTGCCGCCGCGGCGGTGGAGGTCGCGCCCGCGGCGTTGGCGGTCGCGAAGCCGACCTGTCCCGAGGTGCCGCCGCCGGCGGTGACGTTCTGCGAGAGCAGCGCGGCGTCGATCGTGCCGCCGCTGGCGTTGACGGCGCCGATGCCGGCGACCGTGCCCGAGATGCTGCCGCCGGCGGTCACGGTGGCCGTGCCCTGCGCGAGAGCGGTCACGTTCACGCTCTGGGGCGTGTCGATGTTGATGTTGCCGGAGGCGAAGATCACGCCGATGACCGGCCCGGTCGCGTCGAGGCTCACGTTGCCGCCGATCACGCCGGAGCGGCTGGCGTCGATCTTGCCTTCGAAACCCGGATCGCTGTCGGTCTTGCGCGTGCCGGCGGTGAGCTTCACCGAGGAGGCGGCGGTCGAGGTGCGGTTGAAGGCCGCCTGCACCACGCCGCCGGCGCGGGCGAGGATGTCCCCGCGCGGCGTGTCGATGGTGATGTCGCCCACCTGGGTCGAGCCGTAGGAGAAGGTCGTCGCGAGGATGCCGCTGCCCGGGATGTAGTCGCTCAGCACTTCCACCCCTCCGTCGGGCGTCACCCGCACCTGCTCGACGCTCTGGAGGCTGAGGCCGCCGCTGCCGGCGTCCACGCTGCCTTCCAGCGAACGCACGGTGATCGACCCGCCGTCGTAGGCGGCGATGCGCGAGCCGTTGAGCAGGATGTCCTTCTTGGCGACGACCGTGACCGAGCTGCCGGCCGAGGTGTAGATGCCGCGCGCCAGATCGGAGGTGGGAAGGATGATCTCGGAACCGACCTCGATCCGCCCGCCGGACACGACCCGGATGTCGCCGCCCGCTTTGGAGACGATCGCCGAGGAGGTCATCGACAGGTCGCCGCCGAGCTGGATGTCGATGTCCGCGCCTTTGCTTCCGGCCTTGGCCAGCGCGGGGTTGGACTGGGCGCCGGAGCTGATGATGCCCGCGGTCGCGCCGAGGTCGAGGTCGTGGGCGCGGATGGTGAGCTTGCCCGGGCCGGCGATCTGGTAGCCTTCGGGCTGGCGTTGGGGCACGTCCTTGCTCGCGTCGTAGAGCGCGTTGATCACCGCGGCCGGTAGCAACTGGTAGGGCGCGGTGAGCTGGATGCCATCGAGGTCGACCACGCGGATGCCGAGCGGATCGAGCGGCGGATCGAACACGAGCACATGGAACGCGAGCAGCGCGTCGCGGGTGTCGTCGGTCAACCGTCCGCGGAACCCCAGCTGGCGGTTCTTCGCGTCGAAGATGAACGTGCCGGAGACCTTCGGTTCGGCGATATCCAGCAGGGCGAAGTCCGGCACCGGGAAGCCCTCCGGGAACGGAACGAAGGTGTAGTCGCTGCGGTTGCGGACATCGCCGGCGACCTCGATGCGCGTCTCGTCCGAGGCGCGGAGGTTCTGCCCGACGAAGCTGGCGTTGACGACGTCGCCGCCGACGCGGATCTCGGCGCGCTTGGGCACCGCCACGAGCAGGTCGCGCAGGTCGCCCGCGATGTCGAGCCGCGCGGGCCGCGTGTCGTCCTGATGGACCGGCACCGGCGCGTGGTCGTCGCGGCCGAATTGTCCGTTCGCGAACGTGAACTGCGTGGCCGCGCTGTCCGACATCACGAGCTCGTAGGTCTTGCCCGCGTCGCGGCTGCGCAGGTCGCCGCCGGCGGTCGTCTTGACGGACAACTGACCGAGCGGCGACGGGAAGAGCGTGAGGTTGTTGCCGAGCAGCACGCCGTCGGCGCCGGCGGTGATGTCCAACGTGGGCGGATAGAGCACCGGCACGCCCGCCTCGTTCGGGTTGCGCGGCAAGGCGCCTCCGAGCAACTGCACGCCGTCGGTCGCGGTCAGCGTCACCGACGCGGCGGCATCGTAATCGAAACGGTGGAAGGTCGCGTCGCTCGGCCGGCCGGCGCGGTTGAAGATGCCGTTCGGGTTCCGCACTTCTTGGAGCGCGATGTCGGTCGCCGCGACGTCCCAGGAGCCCTTCACCAAGCTGAGCGCGAGCTGGCGGTTCGCTTCGCCGGCCGCGTCCGCCGCGGTGATCTTCCCGGTGCCGTTCCGCACGACGAAGTGGCCGTAGACGCTGCCGCCGGCGGTCACGGTCACGTCGCCCGGCCCGGCGCCGAACGCGCCGCTGCCGCCATCGCCATGCGCGCCGACCTGCGTGGGCAGGAAGCTGACCACGTCCTTGCCCGCGGTCAGCGAGACGTCGCCGCCGGCCGCGGTGCTGATGCCGCCCAACCCCGGCGCCACCTCGTAGCCGGCGCCGGTCGAACGGAACACAAAGCCGTCGACGCGGGTGCCGGTGTTGATCGATCCACCGGCCGCCGCGATGCTGATCTCGCCGCCGCCGGTCGTGTGGATGAACCCGCGTTGGACGCTGACGTCTTTGCCTGCCGCGATCTTGACCGATCCGTCGGTGGCCGTGATCGAGCTGCCGCCGTTGAGCAGCACGGATCCGGTGCCGCTGACGACCTGGCCGCTCGTGAAGTCTTTGCCCGCCGTGAGGTCGACGCTCCAGCCCTGTCCGGCGATGATCCCGCCCGATGGACCGAAGCGGAGGTCCTTGCCGGCTTCCAGCGTGAGCTTGGCGCCGGAGGCCGTGGTATCGGCGAGGTTCCACAGCGTGTTCACGTCGATCGTGCTGCGCGCCTGGAGCGTGATCTGGGAGAAGTTCTCGAAAGCCGACGGGTTGACCCGGAGCTGGTTCGGCACGTCGCCGGGCTGGATGACTCCGCTGCCGCCGGAGCCCGTGCCCACGGCGTCGATCACGATGGTGTCGGGATCGATGAGCAGGCGTCCCGCGACCGAGCCCGCGGCGGCCGAACCGTCCACTTCGGCGCGGACACCGGGAAGATCGACCGCAGAGACCTCGATGAAGCCGCCGTCCCCGCCGCCGCGACCGCCGGCGACGCTGACCTTCGCGGTCGGGTCGTCGCGGTAGGCGCGGCCGGACTGGATGATGACCGAGCCGCCCGGGCTGGCGGTGGAGGAATCGCCGCGCGCCGACGTCAGCGAGCCGGCGCCGAGCGTCACGAGGTCGCCGGCGATCAGCTCGATCACCCCGTTCTGTTCGCGCACCGAACCGGCCTGGACGATGCCCGATTGGTTCACGACCTGGGCATGGATGGCGATGGTGCCGGCATCGGCGACCAGCTTTCCGAAGTTGTCCACGCTGCCGCCGGGGAGCGAGATCTTGGCGCTGAGGCCGCGGCCGTCCGGGCGATCGGAGACGAGCACCTCTTTGCCCGCGTAGAGGCCGATGTTGCCGTCCGGCGCCATGAGCACGCCCTGGTTGACGACCTTCTCGGCGACGAGGAAGACGGAGCCGCCCTTCGCGGCCTCGATGTGCCCGTAGTTGATGATGCTCGCGAGCGGCGGCGCGTAGCTGATGTTCCAAGAACCGCCGCTCGCGAGATCCGCGGGCGGTCCGCCGGCGGTGGTGGCGACGAAGCTGGCCGCCTTGACCACGGAATCCGGCCCGAACCAGAAGCCCGCCCGGTTCGCGAGCACGACGATGCCGTTGGCCTGGATGTTGCCGAACAGGCGCGACGGGTTCGCGTCGAGCACCTGGTTCCAGACGACGGACGCCGCGTTCGGCTGCTGGAAGCGCGTGGTCTCGCCCGGTGCGAGGTTGAAGGACTGCCAGTTCAGCACCGCCCGGTCCGATACCGTGAGCGTCAGCGTCGGTCCGGCCGGGACCGCGGTGGCGGAGCCGGCCACGACGACGAGGCCCTGCGGGTTGGCCCATGCGACCGGAGCGCAGAGCAGCGACACGAGGCCGCCGCAACCGAGCATCCACGGCATCATGGCCGCGGCGTTCGGACGAGGATCTGGGGTCGGTGTGGGCATCTCGGACATGGAGCCTATCGGGTGGGAAGCGGGAGGAAAGGGGGTGATCGTGACGTTCGGGTCGCGGTCAGAACTGAGCGCCGACGCCGAAGTAGATCTGCAGGTCGCCCGGCCGGCTGAGCGGCGTGGAATGCAGCGCCCAAGCGATCCCGAGGCGGAAATCGAAGGTGTTTCCGATGGCGCCGTTGAAGCCCGCGCCCGCGCCCCAGAGCTGCACGACGCTCTCGGCGCCCTTCGGCGCGCCCAACGAATAGCTCTGGCCGTAGTCCATGAAGACCGACGCGCGGATCCGCATCGGCACCGAGCCGTCCACCATGCCGATGTCCACCCACGGCGTGCGGGGCTCGAGCGCGAGCCGCCATCCGGTGTCGCCGTAGCGCTCGCCTTCCTGGTAGCCGCGGACACCGGCGGTGCCGCCGACGCCGAACTGCTCGTTGCTGATGAGCGGTTCGTTCGCCCACTGGCCGTCGGCGCGGAGCAGCACGGTCCAGTCCTCGTAGATGCGCTGGTCGCGGCTCGCGCTGGCCTGCGCGGTCACGTAGGTGCCGGAGGTCTTGGCGTTGCCCGAGGCGTCGGAGAACTCCCCGCGATCGGAGAACGGGCCGCCGGCGAAGTTCACGTTCGCGCCGGCACCGAAGGAGGTGCTGCCCGTCTTGTCGGGACGCGAGGCGTCCCAGCGCGCGGCCAGCGGAAGATAGGTCACGCGTCGGGACCGCGTCGGCTGCGGCGCGGCCGACGCGTTCACGTTGTGGATCAGTTCGCCGGTCGACGGGTTCACGTAGGTGGACTCGACCGTGAAGTTGTTCGTGTTGTGGCTGCTCAGATGGTAGTTCTTGAGGTCGGCCCCGAGCGACAAGGTGGAGCGGATGCCCTTCAGGTCCGCGATCGGCCGGGTCCAGCGGAAGCCGGTGCTCTCGGTCGTCGAGAGGTCCTGCCCGGATTCCCCTTTGTAGAGAGCGATGTCCGGGGCCTTGCCGGTGACGGGATCGGGGTTGAGCAGCGAGAGCGGCGTGGATTTCACGCCGGTGTCGGTGGTGGAACGGCTGGCGAAGAAGTTCAGCTCGCTGCGGCCGGACGCGGGTGGCAGACGGAACTGGCGCGAGGTCTCGTCGTAGCCGAAGCGCTGCGGTTCCGCCTCGACCAGCGCGGGCAGCGACCTCGGCGCGGACACGGGCATCCGGTAGAAGGCGCTGTAGTTCGCGATGGCCGGGCGGTCGAAGAGGTTCCAGCCGGTGTCGGCCTCTTTGAACTGCTGCATCGCGAACCCGTACTGCAGGCCGAAGGAGTGCTCGCGCTGCCAGAGGTTGTTGTACTGCGCCGAGGCGCTGCCGCGGAGCTCCGGCGTGCCGGGCGTCGCCTGGTTGTTCAGTTCGAAGCGGCCGTGCAGCGGGAACTGGTCCTTCACCTTCAGCAACAACGCCGAGGTGCCGGGCTCGGGCCCGGGCTGGATCTGCGGATAGATCTGGCGGTCGCGGTTCCCGTTCGCGATGTCGAGCTCGGCCTGGAACAGCTTGCTGTTGAGGAAGACGTTGGTGGTCAGCCCGGGCAGCGAGCGGCGCACGTTCTCGGCGCTGAACCAGCGGTTCCCCGTCACGGTGACCTCCACCAACCGGCCCTCGGTCACCTTCACCGTCACCACGCCGTCGGTCAGCTTCTGCGGCGGCAGGCTCAGCGAGACGGTCGCGAACCCGCGGCCGCGATAGGCCAGCTGCAACGCGGAGAGCGCGGCGCGGAGGGTGTCGAAGTCCGCTTTCTCGCCGAGGAAATCAGCGACGATGGTGTCGATCACCTCGGCGGGCAGCAGCGTGTTCCCTTGGAGGTCGAAGCGGCGGATGGCGAAGGTCGGCCCGGCGGGTGCGTTCGTCGTGGAAACGGAAGCAGCGCCCGGAGCGGTCGGGGCAGGGGATGTTGGAACCTCCGCCGCGAGCGCCTGCGATCCGATGGTGAGCAATGCCAAGAGCGCCACGGCCGCGGACAGCGTGCGGCCGACCAGGGCAGGACGCCGGCGAGGTCCGGATGCCGGCTCGTTCTGGCGGCGCCAGTGCGTCGGCGTCATGCCGAAGCGCCGCTTGAAGAGCGCGTTGAACAGCCCGAGATGCCGGTAGCCGCTCTCGAGCGCGACGTGGATCACCTTGGCGTCGCTCCCGGCGAGCAACTCGCGCGCCTTGAGCAGCCGCAGCTCGGTCTGCTTCTCCCGGAACGAGGTCCCGACCATGTCGTGGAAGAGCCGGCTGAGATGACGCGCGCTGCAGCCGAGCTCGCGGGCGAACTCCTCGACCGAGCGTTCCATCAGCTCGGCCTCGGGGAACTGCGCGAGCCATCCTTGCAAGCGCGTCCGGGCATCGGTCGGCGCGGGCACCGAGGCGAGGGGACGCGATAGCTCGGCGGCCAGGATCTCTGCCAACAGCGACAACAACCGGCAGCGCCGGAGCACCGCGGACGATGCCGTGTCGGCGAAGATCGCGCCGGCTTCGAGGGCAGATGGATGGTCCGCGGCATGCCGCCTCGGTGCGGCGGACCTCGATGCGACATCGAGCGACTGCTGTTCCGCGAAGGTGAAGAGACCGGGCAGGTTCTCCGGCCGCACCACGGCCCACGAGAGCACCACTTCGCCGAGGCGGCTGGCCAGGAGCGTGCCTTCCGTCCGCGGCGGCGTGACCAAGAGGTCGCCCGGCGCCAGCTCCAGCGCGGTTCCGGCATGCCGCCAATAGCCGTGCCCGAGGCCGAGCCGGCAGACCAGCCAGCCTTCGGCAGGCGCCGACCATTCTCCCGCGGGTGGGAGGGTCAGTTCTCGGACGGACAAGTTCTCGGTTTTGGACACGCGGCGCGCACACTGGGAAACCCATGTGACAGCCCCGCGACACCATGCCGACAAACCCGTGAAGCTGGCGTGACGGTCCGGTGACGAGCTACGCCTGCCGAGGTCCGATGCAGGGCCGGCCCGAAACCCGCGAGCGCCGGCAGTCGTGACGTGGAGCGGTCGGCCCGGTTCCGGTCACCGATCCGCTTGAAACGCCGCCCGGAGCTCGTCAAAGTCAGGAAATGATTTCCCTCCGCATCGGTGCGCTCGCCGTCGCCTGCTTGGTCTCTTTGGGTCGTCTGGCCGCGGACTTCGCGATCCGCGATGGCGACCGCGTCGTCTTCCTCGGCGACAGCATCACGGAGCAGCGCCTCTACACCACCTACATCGAGGCCTACACCCTCGCCCGACATCCCGCGTGGAAGCTCAGTTTCCGCAATGTCGGTTGGGGCGGCGACACGGCTTGGCTCCGCCAGCGGGCCCATCCGGACGAGAAGATCCTGTTCGCCGCCGAAGGCAGCGCGCTGGACAAGATGGTCGTGGACTCCGTCGGCAAGGGGCTGGGGCGGGATGTGCTGCCCCTCAAGCCCACCTTCGTGACCGTGAAGTTCGGCATGAACGACCATTCCTACCAAAAGTTCCGGCCCGACATCTTCCGGGCCTATGCGCGGAGCCAAGCGGAGATCGCCAAGGTCCTCGGCGGAGCCGGCGCGAGGGTCGCCTTCCTGACGCCGCAGCCCATCGAGGACCGGCGGCCCGATCCGGACAAGGACGACCGCAACCTGTCCCTCCGACAGTTCTCGGACGGGCTCAAGGAAATCGCCGCCCACAACGGAGCGTCGTTCGTGGACCAGTTCGCACCCTACCTGGGTCTCATGATGGCGGCGCGGGCGAACGATCCCGCTGCGTTCATCGGCGGCGGCGATGCTGTCCACCCCGGACCCGCCGGGCAGACGCTGATGGCTTGGGCCGTGCTGAAAGGCTTGGGAGCCTCGGCCGCCGTGTCCGAAGCGGAGATCAAGCTCCCTGCCGGAACGGTCACCGCGGTCGGCTGCAAGGTGGCAGGTCTGACCGTCGCCGGCGGAGGTGTCGCTTTTGACCGCCTCGACGAGGCGCTTCCCTTGCCGATCGACCCGCGGGCGGAACCGGCGCTGAAGCTCGCCCCGGTCCTGGATGATCTGAGCCGATACACGCTGCGGGTGACCGGCCTCGCCGACGGAAAATATGACATCACCATCGACGGCGAACCGGCTCGGAAGGCCAGTGCCGCTGAACTGGCCGCCGGGGTCAACCTCAGCGACGCCGACGGCCCCGTGACTCGGCAGACCCGGGAACTGCTGGCGTTGGTCTTCCACAAGAACAACCGCTATTTCGACCGCTGGCGCACGGTCCAGCTCTACTCCTTCCCCGAGTGGGCCAAAGGCTCCGATGCCGAAGCGCGCCGGACGGCTGAGCTCAGCCGCATCGATGGGGAGATCGCGGACGACGAGGCCAAGATCGAGGCCGCGCGGAAACCGCGGTCGCACCGGTTCCAGGTCAAGCCGGTCAGCCCGTGACGACCCGGGCCCCGCGCCCGTCGGTCACTGGAACCGTTCCGGGACGAACTCGGCGGTATCGGTCCGCCCGACGGGCCGACCCGGGTTGCCCTCGGTGAGGTGCCATTCGTGGTGGACGCCCTTGTCCTTGGGCGGAGCGAGGAACTCTTCGTTGCGCTTGAGCAGGAAGTCGTCCTTGCCGACCTCGATCCAGAGCCGCTCCCGCTTCGGGTTCGTTGCTGCGGATCCGCTGAGCGGGCCCGCCACGACCACGCTACCAAGCAGCAACGCGAGCAGGCGGAGCTACCTGGGAGGATGGATCTCTCGGGCAACGGCCCGCATCTGCGGTCTCAAAGGTCCGACGGGCAGCGGCAGGAAGTGGTCCGCCTACTTCTTCAGGCGTCGTTCGAAGTAGGCGATGAGCGCGGCCTCGGCCTTCGCCGCATCCGCACCTTGGAAGCCGTGGCCCGCGCCCTCCAACGTCAGCAGTTCGACGGCCACACCGGAGGCCGCCAGACGGTCGCGCATCCAGAGCGCCTGCTCATAGGCCACATACTTGTCCTCGGTGCCGTGGATGAGCAGCGTCGGCGCGGCGGCGGGCGTGACCCAGTTCAACGGGCTCGAACGGATGTGCCGCGCGAGGGCGGTTTCCAGGTTCCCGCCGAGCCAGAGCGGCAGCACCTCGTGCGCGTCCACGCTCTTGCCGTAAGATTTGGTGAAATCGCTCGGCCCATAGACGTTCACCACGCAAGTCACGGCGCTGGAGTAACCGGGGTTGTCCGTGCCCTCGAACTCCGCCACGCCCGCCGTGACGCCGAGGAACTGCGCGAGGTGCCCGCCCGCCGAGCTGCCGGTCACGCCGATGCGCGCCGGGTCGAGGCCGTGGCGCGCGGAGTTCGCGCGGAGCCAACGCACGGCCGCTTTCGTGTCGTGGACGGCGGCCGGGAACGCGTGGGTGGGCGCGAGCCGGTAGCTGAGGGTCGCCGCCACGAACCCGTGCTGCGCAAGCGTCACGCAGAGCGCGTCGTAGCCTTGGCGGCTCCCGGCGCGGAACCCGCCACCGTGGATGCACAGAACGGCGGGCAGCGGGCCGTCGGCGGTCTTCGGCCGCGCGAGGTCGAGCCGCAGGTGCGCGCCGTCGGCGGCGGCATACTCGATATCCTTCTCGAAACGGACACCGTCCGGAACGATCAGGTCGGCGGCGCGTGCCGAGAGGGCAAGGCAGCCCAGCAGCGGGATGAGAGCGAACGCCAGACGTTTTTTCATGGGTACGGTGCGGAGCGTGTCAGCCTTCGCCTTCCTGTCAGCTTGTTTGTGCGGGCGGAGATGCCGTTGGTCGGACCGGTCATCGATCACGACCGGTTTCAGTCCTCGGCTTCGTCGCGGTCGCCTTCGTCGGACGCGATCGCGGTGCCGGTCTTCGCGGCGATGGCGGCGCGGAGTTGCCGGCGGAACTCGTAGCGGTGCTTGGGCGTGATGACGAACCGGCGGAGCAATCCCGACCGGCGATGCACGACGAGCAGGCGCCGCGAATCTCCGAACGTGTTCCGCCAGTTCTCGGTCTGCGACCAGCGCAGCTCGCTGTGGGGTTTGCTCACGCGGTCGATGTCGTCGAAGCGGATCCGCCGGAGCACCAGCTTGCCGAGCTGCACGCGCAACGAATCACGGCCGATCTGGTAGCTCATATGCTGCTTGGCCGATGCCCAGGTCCACGCGAGCACGAGGAGCCCGACGGCCGCCAGGATGACGGCCAGGAGCGGGCTGATGACAGGCATAGGGCAGGGGCCGCGCGGAGGTTCAGCGGTGCTGGCCGGCCCAGAGCACGAGCACCGGCGCCAGGATGCCGAGCACGAGCGAAAGCACCACCGGCCACAAGCTGCGGCTGAAGCGGAACGCGAGCACGAGGCCCAGCACGGTGGTCAGGATCAACGCGACGGACATCACCACGACCAGCGTCTGGAAGAGCTTGGGCGAACCACCTTGTCGGATGGCGCCGGTCTCGGGATAGATCTGGTCGGTGTGGACGACCCGGAGCTTCTGCGTCCAGGTCTCGGCCTCGCCGGGCGATTTGAGACGGTCATGGTCGACGGTCTGGAACCATCCCGTGCCGATGAAGAAAAGCAGCAGCGGGGTGAAGAAGACGCCGAGATAGAGATGGAGCTGGCGGAGGCGTTTCATGGTTCCGAGGAGCGCGGTCCGCGGGGACGCACGTTCGTCGAACGTGCCGGGCGAAGCACGCCAAACCTGCCGTCACTTCACCGCCGGGATCTGCAGCTTCATCCCGGAGAAGATCTTCCTCGGGTCCTTGAGCTTCGGGTTGGCCTTGAGGACGTGGGCCTGCCGGACCTTGAGGCCCTTCTCCTTGTTGTAGGCGGCGATGATCGCGCCGAGCGTCTCGCCATCGGCTACGACGTGCTCATAGTACTCGGCGGGGAGTTCCGGGCCGTCGTCAGCGTTTTTCGCTTCCGGGGGGGCGCTTTCGTTTTTTTTTGGATCGTCCTTCTTCGCGACCGGCGCCTTGGGTTTCGGGGGCTTCACCTCGTCCACGGGCGGGAGCACGACCGGTTTGCTGGCGAGCTTGGCGATGCTGTCGAGCTGCTCGCGGACGAGCTTGCCATCGGCGACGCGCTTGCGGTCCACCTCCTCGATCTGGTCGACGACCTTCTTCAACTGCTCGCGGGAGGCGTTGTCCTTGCCGGCGAGGCCGATCTCGTTGCGGAGCCGGGCGTTCTCCTCGCGGAGTTGGTTGATCTTCTCGTTGAGCTGGGTGCCGCGGGCGTCGGAGCGGTCGCAGCGCTCGGTGAGTGCTCGGACCTCGGACTCGAGCCGGCGATGGTCCTCCTCGGTGACTTCGGCGCGGACGACCGGGATGGCGGAGGCTAGGGAAAGGGAGAGCAGCAACGGAGCGGCGAGACGTCTCATGGCGAAGGTGAGGGTAGGAACCTGCCAAGCGTGGGGCAAGAGCCACGTGGCACGGGTTATCCACCGCGCGGCGTGGAACCCGGTTCAGCTCCGGCGACGGCGCCAGAGACCCCATCCGGCCAAGGCCGGGTTCTTTCAAACGATTTCCCCGCCGCTCCGGCGACAGCTCAGCAATCGAGCGCCAAGCTGTCCGCCGCCGCGGCCTGTTCGAGGCGCAGGTCGGCCTCGGCTTCCGCATCGAACCAGCAATCGGTCGCCACCGAGCCGGCGCCTATCGCCAAGAGACGGGCCAAGGTGTCGCGGAGAAGCGTCCAGTGGCGACGTCGGAACTGCCGGAGCGTCAGCGAGTCGGGGAAGTTGTTCGCGCAGAGATAGCGCAGGTCGGGCTGCTCGCGGAGGCGTTCTTCGAGCTCGTCGGAGCCGTAGATGCCGCGCGCCAACGCGTAGGCCATCGTGGTGAGCAGTCCGCGCAGGCCGAACGAACGGTGCTCCGGCGAGGCCTTGAACCACGGTTCCGGGACTTCCGCCGCGCCGACGGCGTCCAGCGCGAACCGCGTCAGGCGCACGGCTCCGTGCCATTCCGCGAGGTCGGCGGGCAGGGCCGGGTTCTTGGGGCCGACGGACCGGGGCTGATCGGTTTCGAAGTCCATGCCCCAGAGTGGAACCCTTGGATGTTACGGGAATATGGCGACCGGGTGACTTCTCTCAGCCGGATCAAACAAAGGGGTGCCTGTGCCCTCTGGGTGGGGGCCTCGCCGCCTGCGCTCCAGTCCGGCCCATGGAGCCTCCATTTCGCAGGGCCATCGTTCATATCAACGAATCAAGATGCGTTGATTTGAGACTTGTCCGGCGATAGGGCCGGGCTAGCCTCCCGGGAAGATTCTATGAGTTCCTTCCGTGCTGAAGATTTCACCCGGGGCGGCGAGATCATCGCCCTTCTCGGCGAACGCATCGCCGTCATCGACGGGGCGATGGGCACCGTCATCCAGCGCTATCGGCTGGGCGAGGCGCAGTTCCGCGGCGAGCGGTTCGCCGACTGGAAGGGCAAGGACCTGAAGGGGAACAACGAACTGCTGCAGATCACGCAGCCGCAGGTGATCGAGGAGATCCACCGGCACTACCTCGAGGCCGGCGCGGACATCATCGAGACCAACACTTTCGGCGCGACGACCATCGGGCAGCACGACTTCTTTTTCCGCCACGCAGAAGGCCGGAAGGACCAGGCGTATTTCGATGCCGTGATCTCCGACCCGTTCCTGCGCGAACTGGCCCGCGACATGAACCTCGCGGCCGCGCGCCTCGCCCGGAAGGCGGCCGACGAGGTGTCGGCGGCGACCGGCGAGCGGAAGTTCGTCGCCGGCTCCATCGGGCCGATGCCGGTGACGACCTCCCTCTCGCCGGAGGTGAACGACGCGGGTTTCCGCTCGGTGAACTTCCAGCAGCTCTGCGTCGCCTATCGGGAGCAGGTCGAGGCGCTGCTCGACGGCGACGTCGACCTCATCCTGGTCGAGACCATCTTCGACACGCTGAACGCGAAGGCCGCGCTCTTCACCATCGAGGAGGTCTTCGCGGAACGCGGCGTGCGGTTGCCGCTGATGATCTCCGGCACCATCACCGACCTCTCCGGCCGCACGCTCACGGGCCAGACGGTCGAGGCGTTCTGGAACTCGGTGCGGCACGCGAGGCCCGTCACCATCGGATTCAACTGCGCGCTCGGGCCGAAGGAGATGCGCGCCTACGTCGAGGAGCTCCACCGCATCGTCGACACCGGGATCTGCGTCTATCCCAACGCCGGTCTGCCCGAACCGCTCTCGCCGACCGGCTTCCCTGAGACGCCCGAATCGCTCGCGCCCCAGATCCGTCCCTGGGCCGAGGCCGGATGGCTCAACGTCGTCGGCGGCTGCTGCGGCACCACGCCGCCGCACATCAAGGCCATCGCCGACGCGGTCCGCGGCCTCAGGCCCCGCGCGACGCCGACGATCGCGCCGTACCTCCGCCTCAGCGGCATGGAGGCGTTCACGCAGATGCCGGAGACGAACTTCATCAACATCGGCGAACGCGCCAACGTCACCGGCTCGCCCAAGTTCGCGAAGCTCGTCCTCGCCGGGAACTACGACGAGGCGCTCGCCATCTGCAAACAGCAGGTCGAGACCGGGGCGCAGATCATCGACATCAACATGGACGAGGGCATGTTGGACGGCGTCGGGGCGATGACGAGGTTCCTCAACCTCATCGCGGCCGAGCCCGACATCGCCAAGGTCCCGATCATGGTCGACTCGTCCAAGTGGACGGTCATCGAGGCCGGCCTGCGCTGCTTGCAGGGCAAGGGCATCGTGAACTCGATCTCGCTCAAGGAAGGCGAGGCGAGGTTCATCGAGCAGGCCCGGCTCATCCGCCGCTATGGCGCGGCCGTGGTCGTGATGGCCTTCGACGAGCAGGGCCAGGCCGATTCAAAGCAGCGCAAGTGCGAGATCTGCAAGCGCAGCTACGACCTGCTCGTCGGCACGGTCGGCTTCCCGCCCGAGGACATCATCTTCGACCCGAACATCCTCACCGTCGCCACCGGCATCGCCGATCACGACAACTATGCGGTCGACTTCATCGAGGCCACCCGCTGGATCAAGCAGAACCTCCCGCTCGCCAAGGTCAGCGGCGGCGTGTCGAACATCAGCTTCAGCTTCCGCGGCAACAACCACGTCCGCGAGGCGATGCACAGCGCCTTCCTCTATCACGCCATCCGCGCGGGCCTGGACATGGGCATCGTCAACGCCGGCATGTTGGAGGTGTACGAGCAGATCCCCAAGGACCTGCTCGGGCTCATCGAGGACGTGCTGCTCAACCGCCGCCCCGATTCCACGGAACGGCTCGTCGCGCACGGCGAGGAGCTGAAGAAGAAGGCCACCGGTGCCACCGCCGAGACCAAGGCCGATGAGGCCTGGCGCAGCGCGCCGGTCGAGGAACGCCTCAAGCACGCCCTCGTCAAGGGCATCGACGCCCACGTCAACGAGGACACCGAGGAGGCGCGCCAGCTCCTGGGCAGACCGCTGCTGGTCATCGAGGGCCCGCTCATGGCCGGCATGAACGTCGTCGGTGATCTCTTCGGCGCCGGCAAGATGTTCCTCCCGCAGGTCGTGAAATCGGCCCGCGTGATGAAGAAGGCGGTCGCTTATCTCACCCCGTTCATGGAGGCCGAGAAGGCCGCGCAGGCGGCCGCCGGCCAAGCCGTGAAGGCCCAGGGCAAGGTGCTCATGGCGACGGTGAAGGGCGACGTCCACGACATCGGCAAGAACATCGTCGGCGTCGTGCTCGGTTGTAACAACTACGAGGTGGTCGACATCGGGGTGATGGTGTCCTGCGAGAAGATCCTGGCCGCCGCCATCGAGCACAAGGTCGACATCATCGGCCTGAGCGGCCTCATCACGCCGTCGCTCGACGAGATGCAGCACGTCGCCCGCGAGATGGAGCGCACCGGCAGCAAGCTGCCGCTGCTCATCGGCGGCGCCACCACCAGCCGCGCCCACACGGCCGTGAAGATCGCGCCCGGCTATGGCGGGCCGGTCGTCCACGTGCTCGACGCCTCGCGCGCCGTCCCGGTCGTCAGCGCGCTGCTCAGCGCCGAGCAGAAGCCCGCCTTTGTCGAGCAGCTGCGCGAGGACCAGGAGAAGGCCCGCTCCGCCCACGCCGGGCAGGTGCAGAAGCTCAAGACCTTCGCCCAGGCCAGGGCCAATTCCGCCAAGCTCAAGTTCGACGACCTGCCGCGCCCGGAGAAGACCGGCGTGCAGGTGCTCGAAGATTTCCCGCTGGCGACGCTGCGCGGGTTCATCGATTGGTCGCCGTTCTTCCACACCTGGGAGCTGCGCGGACGTTATCCCGGCATCCTTCAGCACGAGAAATATGGCGAAGAAGCCACCCAGCTCTTCGCCGCCGCGAACACGCTGCTCGACGAGATCATCGCCAAGAAACTCATCCGCGCGAAGGGCGTGTACGGCTTCTTCCCGGCCAACCGCGTCGGCGAGGATGTCGAGGTCTACGCCGACGAGACGCGTTCGACCGTCCGCACCCGGCTCCACTTCCTGCGCCAGCAGATGGAGAAGGGCGACAACACTCCGAACTGGTCGCTCGCCGATTTCATCGCGCCCAAGCCGGCGGCCGATTTCATCGCGGGCTTCGCCGTCACCACCGGGATCGGCCTCGACGAGGTGGTGAAGGGCTTCAAGGCGCAGCACGACGACTACAACGCCATCATGGCCGAGGCGCTCGCCGACCGCTTGGCCGAGGCCTTTGCCGAATGCCTGCACAAGCGCGTCCGCGACGAATGGGGCTTCGGCAAGGGCGAGGACCTCACGAGCGAGCAGATGGTCGACGAGGAGTACCGGGGCATCCGGCCCGCCGCCGGCTATCCCGCCTGCCCGGACCACACGGAGAAGGGCACGCTCTGGCAGCTGCTCGACGTGGAGGCCCGGACCGGCATCCAGCTCACCGAGAACTTCGCGATGTGGCCCGGCAGCAGCGTCAGCGGCCTTTACTTCTCGCATCCGGAATCGAAGTACTTCGCCGTGGGCAAGCTCGACCGCGACCAGGTCGCCGACCACGCCGGGCGCAAAGGCAAGCCGCTCGCCGAGATGGAACGCTGGCTCGGCCCGTGGCTGAACTACGACCCGAAGTGACCCTCGTCCGCGCGGTCGCCGGATGACAAAAAATCCCCGAGGCATCGCCTCGGGGATCTTCGTGTCGTCGATGCTCCGGATCACTCGCCGGCCGGCGGGCGTTGGCCGCGGGGACCTTTCTTGCCATCGGCTCCGCCAGGGCCGCCACGGCCGCGGCCGCCTTCGGGAGCGCCCTCCGGACGGGCGGGACGCAACTCTTCGCGGGTGAGCTTGCCGTCGCCGCTCTTGTCGAGCGTCGCGAGGGCGGCGGAAGCGCCGGCGATCTCGGTCGCGTCCAGCGAGCCGTCGTCGTTCTTGTCGAGCGCGGCCATCACCGGCGAGACCGGACGCTTGCCGGCTCCCTCGGGTCCGGCTCCGTCGCGGGGCGGACGGGCGCCGTCCGGGGCCGGGGCGCCATCGGGTCGGGCGGGATGGAGCTCTTCGGCGGTCAGCGCGCCGTCGTTGTTCTTGTCGAGCGTGAGGAGCGCGACCTTGGCGTTGGCGATCTCCGGGGCGCCGATCGCGCCGTCCTTGTCGGCGTCGAGGGCGGCGATGACCGGGGATCCGCCGCGGCGCGGACCGCCTTCGCGGCGCTCGGGCCGGCCGGCGTCCTGGGCGATGGAGGTGAGGGTGGCGGCGCCGAGCACGGCGACGAGGATGGACCGGGTGATGAGCTTCATAGGATTCCTGTGTGTGACGTGGTTTGTTTTTTGTTCTTTCGTCCGGTCGGACTCGGCCGCCGAACTTCGACCTCAATAGAACCCGGTCGCGTTAAGCCATTGTGTGGCTGGAAGAGGAGAGTTGTTAAGGAGGTGTAAATGTCGCCGGCCCCCTCCCGACGCTCCCGGCGGGCCTTTCCCGGGCATCGCGGGAGGCTCAATCGGAAGTCGGACGATGATGTGGAGGGGCATCCCGGTGTTACCAAGCCGGTGTGGACCCTCGTCCCGATGCATTGCCACGACATCGAGCATCTGGACCACCTCAACACGTCCGGCACGACTGGATTCCTCCGCCCGAAATTGGCGACGAAAGGGCCGGGCGGAGAGCACGGCCTGTCGGAGAGCTTCAAGCGCATCGCAAGGAAGGCCGGCATCGGCTTGGGCGTCGCCGAAGGGAAGGGAACAGGCAAGTCCACCCAGCGGAAGTTCCATCCGCGCCGTCACAGCTTCCATTCCATATCGTCGAAGAGCGGCGACAAGTCCTTCAGGGCGCCGACCATCAAAACCTTGCCCCCTCGTAGCGGAGGGCACTTCGGTACCCGGCTCTCAGGAGAGATCAGACAGAACCTCTCCCCTGGGTGCCGGTGAGAAGAACGGTTTCATTGTTTCGATTTCTTCCCGGGTTTGCGCAAGTTGTCGAGTGTCGCGCACAGGTCCGTGAGGTCACTCACTTGGGTAGCACCAATCTTTTCCAACGCATCGCGGTAGGCTGGCATGGCTCGTCCACCGACGAGGATCGCGACTTCTGGCATCAGGTACTCGCGCAGTAGCACCAATTCTGACTCCAGCCGTGGATCATCTTCGGGATAGACCAGACTTAGGGCTACGGCTCGAGCTCGCATCTGACGGGCCGCACCCGCGATTTCTGCAGCTGGCAGGCTCGCGCCGAGATAGATGACGTACCACCCAAGGTTGGCTGCGGCCGCGCCGACGAGAAGCGCACCGAGCTCTTGGATCTGTCCCGTCGGGGTCGTCACCAGCAGCACAGGAGCGTTGTCCGCCCCGGCGGATGGCTTGGCGGCCTGGCTCAGGAACACTCGGATGACCGCAGTGGCAAAATGTTCATGGGCGGCGGTGATGCTACCGTCGCGCCACAACTCGCCGATGGTATGCGCGAGCGGGGCAACCACGCGTTGCAGCAGGCCGTGCGCGCCGAGTCCGGTCGCGGCCCGTTTCAGAGTGTCGTCCAGTGCGCGGGCGTCGAGCGACTTTACTGCCGCGACACATTCGTCGAGGAGGTTCGTGGCAACCGGGACCAAGGTCAGTGCACGAGGGATGTGTCGGTTGGTGCCGTGCGATTCCTTGGCCAGCTCCCGGAGTTTCTCCGTCGGAAGCTTCGCGACTTGGCCGATGCGGTGTCCGCTCTGCGTGACGTCCCGGAGCAGGCCAAGTCGCTCGATCTGCTCGTCGGAATAGAGGCGGCGGTTGGTTGCGGTGCGGTCCGGCTCCACGGCTCCATAGCGTCTCTCCCAAATCCGGATGACATGGGCGCTCAGCCCACAGCGCTGGGAGGCTACTTTGACTGTTTGGAAAGCTTCGGTCATTTAATTAGACAAAATCTCGTCATTCCGCCGGCATTTTACGAGAAGTAAATTCCAATAAAGTCGGGAAAAGCCTTTAAAAGCCATTTTTTGGCTTTTGTCCCAGACAGTCATCTTCAGTCGTCTAAAAAATATTTGAGACAAAAAGTTGACAGCTAGACGCAATTTCGACATGTTCTGGACAGGTTCAAAGGTGCTCAACAGGCCGCTGAACAGGAAAAAGCGGATGTCCCAAGTCAACCGCAGATGTCGTCTGGCCCCGGCTCATCAAACGCCGGTTCGCCGAGCCCGTGCATCTCGCGGTGGACAACGGACTTCACGCCAAAACAAAAAACAGAACTGCCCATACAAGAAATGAAAGCTCTCCGCATCCTCACACTAACCGCAATCGTCGCGACATCCGGAATTTTCGGCGTCGCCCAAGCTGGCTCCAAGAGCCAAGACATCGTGGCCGTCGCCTCCAGCAACGGCAGTTTCAAGACGCTCGTCGCCGCGGTGAAGGCCGCCGGTCTGGTCGAGACGTTGCAAGGCACCGGACCGTTCACTGTCTTCGCGCCGACCGACGAAGCCTTCGCCAAGCTTCCCAAGGGCACGGTGGAAAACCTGCTCAAGCCGGAGAACAAGGAGAAGCTCATCGCCATCCTCACGTATCACGTCGTGGCCGGCAAAGTCATGGCCGCGGACGTCAAGACGATGAAGGCCAAGACCGTGAACGGCCAGTCGCTCGACGTGAAGGTGACCGATGGCGCCGTCACCGTGGATAACGCGAAGGTCGTCAAGACCGACGTGGCCGCGAGCAACGGAGTCATCCACGTCATCGACACCGTGGTGCTGCCGAAATAAAAGACCTTTCCAGGGCGGAGGGCATGCTGCTCTCCGCCCTTGTCATCTAAATTCGGTTTCGACCGCCTCAATTTCCAAGACAGTCCGGCTATGTTTCAAAAGATTGATTTCTATTTTCTAGGCGCAGCCTTCGCCAGTTTGCTCGGGAGCGTCGGACTGTGGTTCCTTGTGGACCACGACTATGGCGCTTACGTGGGAATCTGGGTGCCCAGCATCCTCAGCCTTTGGGTCGGCGTGCGGGTCGTTATCCTTTCTGGAGCCACCATACACAAGAAACGCAACTGATATGGCTGTTTACATCATACCCATTTTCTGTTTCGGCCTGGTCATCACGGGAATTGTTTTTTTGGGGATCCAAGAGGCCTCTGAATTAGCAGAGCGATTGGCTGCGCAGCCTCATGAAGCGCCGCCGGGGTCCAACGGTCCGGAAGCATCGTCGGGACGCGGCTCCGCTCCGGACGCCGGTGGCCGACCGGTGTGATCCCTCCATGGATCGATCCGTTCACCGGCCCAACGTGGCCGGAGGAGTCTTCCGCGGAGCCTTCGCCCATTTTTCGGGGCTGGGTTCATGAAAGAAACACCGTTGGCTAGAGTGCCCGGCGGACGGATTTTATCAGTATGTCAAGCCACAACGAATCACGAGTAAATTTTCTCAAGAGCGCCGAGAACAAAATTCTTATCCATTTATCACTAACGACTGGTAGCCAGACCGGTCGCAGGGTATGAACAGAAGCATGCGAACCTTCGTCCTCCTCCTGCTCGGGGCCCTTTTCTTCGAGGCCGGTGCATCCGCTGCCCAGCCGCTCCGCGTGGGCATGGAACTCTCCTATCCGCCCTTCGAGATGACCGACCCGCAGGGGCGGCCGACGGGCGTGAGTGTGAAACTCGCCGAGGCTCTCGGGCGGAACCTTGATCGCGACGTGGTGATCGAAAACATCGCGTTCGACGGCCTCATCCCCGCGCTCAAGACCGGCAAGATCGACTGCATCATCTCGTCCATGACCGCCACACCGGAGCGTGGCCGGTCGATTGCCTTCTCCGAGCCCTATCTCAAGACAGGGCTGGCGCTCTTGGTTGGCAAGCAGTCGCCGGTGCAGTCGGCCGCTGATCTCGACACAGCCGGCCGCACGGTCGCGGTCAAGAAGGGCACGACCGGCCATCAATTCGCCTCCACCACGTTCAAGCGGGCCCGCCTGCTCGTGCTCGACAAGGAGTCGGCGGCGGTGCTGGAGGTCGCGCAGGGCAAGGCCGACGCCTTCATCTACGACTCGCTCTCTGTCTACCAGAACCACAAACGGCACCCCGACACGACGCGGGCCTTGCTCCGGCCGTTTCGCGAAGAAGTCTGGGCGGTCGGCCTGCGGTCCGGTGATACGCAGCTCCGGGACCAGATCAACGGGTTCATCAAGGAATTCCGGTCCGCTGGCGGCTTCGAGAAACTCGGCGACGAATTCCTGTCCGAAGAAAAGGCCTCCTTCAAGGCTCAGGGCATTCCCTTCTACTTCTGAGCTGAAAAAGGGGCCGTGGCTCTCATTTAGGGATGCGAAGGGGTGGGCGGAAAATCAAGGAACATCGGGCTGCCGCGGCCCAAGCAACGAGACTTTTGCAGTCCAGAATCCGGCCATACCACAATCCCGAATGCGCTCTAGACTGGCGTTCATGCCCCGCTGGCTCGCCCATATGATCGTCGTCGTCCTGTTCGCCGCCCTCATCGCGCTGGCGTTCGCGAGGGTCGACTATGCTTGGAACTGGGCCGGCGTCTGGGGATACCGCCAGAAACTGCTGCAGGGCTTCGGCGTCACCATCGCGCTCAGCCTGGCCTCGCTGATCGCCAGCACCCTCGTCGGCATGCTGACGGCTTTGCTGCTGGGCTCGAAACATGTGCTGCTGGAGGCCATCGGGCGCGTATATGTCGAGCTGATCCGCGGCACACCGCTGCTCGTGCAGTTGCTGATCGGCTTCTATGTGGTGGCCAGCGCCATCGGCCTCGAGAACCGTTATGTGGTCGGTGTGCTTGTGCTCTCGCTCTTCAGCGGCGCCTATATGTCGGAGATCTTTCGCGGCGGCCTCGCAGCCATTCCGCAGACGCAGCGGGACTCGGCCCGGGCCATCGGCCTCACGCCCTGGCAGTCATTTCGGCTCGTGATCGTCCCACAGGCTGTCCGCCTCGTGCTGCCCGCGGTGGCGGGCCAGTTCGTGTCGCTCATCAAGGACTCATCGCTCCTTTCGGTGATCGCAGTGTCGGAGTTCACACTCGCCGCCCAAGAGGTCAACTCGTTCACCTACTCGACGTTGGAAACCTACTTGCCGCTGGCCGCGGGCTATCTGCTGTTGACGCTTCCTCTCTCGGCCGTGTCGCGGATGCTCGAGCGCCGCTACCGGTATGAGGCATGAAAGCGAGACATCACGAAGACCGGGCATCATGAATCTTGAGATCAGCAACCTCGTGCAGCGTTTTGGCGAGACCACCGTGCTCGACGGCCTGGAACTGCGCACCGGCGACGTGCGGTCGCTCGTGCTGGTGGGTCCTTCAGGCGGTGGCAAATCGACGCTCCTGCGGATCCTCGCAGGGCTCGACGTGCCGGTGGCAGGCAGCGTCGTTTTCGACGGAGAGCCGCTCTCGCGCGATGAGTCCTCGCTGCGTGCCTATCGTCGCACGGTGGGCACGGTCTTCCAGGCCTACAACCTCTTTCCGCACCTGACCGCCATGGACAACCTGCTCCTGCCACTGGTGCACGTGCACGGGTTGTCCGAGCCAGAGGCGCGGGCTCGCGTCCGGGAGCCGTTGGAGCGGTTTGGCCTTGCCAACCATGCCCACAAGCGGCCGGCCGAACTCTCCGGCGGGCAGAAGCAGCGGATCGCCATCCTGCGGGCGTTCGTCGTGCAGCCGAAGCGGATGTTCCTCGACGAGCCCACCTCCGCGCTCGATCCGGAGATGACAGCCGAGGTGCTGGAGATGATCGGGGAATTGCAGGGTCTGGGCACGCAGTTCGTGCTGGTCACCCACGAGATGGGGTTCGCCCGGCGCGCGGCCGATCTCGTGGCATTCGTCGGCGACGGTCGGATGCTCGCCACCGGCACCCCGGGGGAGATCATCGACCGCTGCGACGTGCCGCGGGTGCGCAGCTTCTTCGCGAGGATTCTTCCATGAATGAAACCAAAGACCCGGTCGATACATCGCGGCAGGCCTTTCTTGGCTCGCTGATAGCCGATGCCGTGGCGATGCCGGTGCACTGGTATTACGACCGGCAGGCGCTGGCCCGCGATCACGGCACGATCACGGGCTATCTCGCCCCGAAAAATCCCCACCCCGACAGCATCCTCTGGCGGTCGAGCTACATCGCCGCCAGCCCGAAGACCGACATCCTGCGAGAGCAAGCGCGATACTGGGGAATGCGGGGCATCCACTATCACCAGTTTCTCGCCGCGGGCGAGAACACGCTCAATCAACTGCTGGCGGTCGAACTGTTCGAGATGGTCCGCCGCGATCGCGACCACGATCCCAAGCGATGGCTCGACCGCTACATCACCTTCATGCTCGCGCCTGGAAGCCACCGCGACACCTATGTCGAGGAGTATCACCGCGGCTTCTTCACCAACCTCGCCGCCGACCGCAAACCGATCAACTGCGGCGTCAAGGACGTGCACATCGGCGGGCTCGTGCCCGTGCCCGCCCTCGTGGCGGCGCTTGGCCCCCGCCATCCTGATCTGCGGCGGATCGTGCGGCTCCACGTCAGCCTCACCCACAAGGACGACGAGGTGCTCGACGCCGCCGACGTGCTCACCAAGATGCTCATCCACGTCTGCCAGGGGGAGGATCTCCGCACCGCGATTCTCGACCATGCCGACGGCTGGATCTCGGCGGCCAAGATCCGCGACTGGGACCGCCATGCCGACGACGTCGTCGTGGGACGATTCCTGAGCCCTGCCTGCTACATCCCCGATGCGTTTCCGGCAGCCCTCTTCCTCGCCTGGCGGTATGCCGGCGACTTCGCGGCGGGAGTCTGCGCCAATGCCCAAGTGGGGGGTGACAACTGCCACCGGGGCGCGGTCGTGGGATCGCTCCTAGGTGCCGGTGGCCCGGTTCCGATCCCGTTTCTGGAAGGCTTGCGGCTGGGTGCCAGAGTGTCGGCGTAGTTTCTCCGATTCCGAAATTTCACGTATGAATCCGATTGCTTCCGCCGCCGCTCCCGCCCGGGCCCCCTTCGCATCGCTCTCCGTGCCGCTTGTGCCCACGAAGACGGTGCTGCTGACCGCCGATCCGATGGCCGCCGACCCCGTCGCCGCCAAGCGGGCGGAGATCCGCCGGTATTTCCACCAGACGAGCGAACTCTACGACCGCCTCTTTGCGTTGATCCGCGACGACGAGTCCTATTACGAACGTCACGAGCCACTCCGCCACCCGCTGATATTCTACTTCGCCCACCCTGCCGTGTTCTACGTCAACAAGCTGATCGCAGGCCGTCTCATCCCAGGCCGGCTCGATGCCAGGCTCGAGGCGATGATGGCCGTGGGCGTCGATGAGATGTCGTGGGATGATCTCAACACGGCCCACTACGACTGGCCGAGCGTGGGCACGATCCGCGACTATCGCGCCGGTGTGCGGCAGACGGTCGACCAATTCATCCAGTCGATGCCGCTGGAGCTGCCGGTCCGACAGGAAACACCGGCCTGGATCATCCTCATGGGGATCGAGCACGAGCGGATCCATCTGGAGACGTCGAGCGTGATCATGCGGCTGATGCCGCTCAAAGAACTGCGGCACGACAGCGAACTCTCAGCCGAGGAGCGGTCGCTCTGGTCGACCTGCGAAAGCGTCGGTTCTCCGCCTGCCAACGCATGGCTCCCGGTCGCGGCGCAAGCCGTGCGGCTCGGCAAGAAGGACGATGACCATACCTTCGGCTGGGACAACGAGTACGGTGTCGAAGCGGTGGACGTTCCAGCCTTCAAGGCGGCCCGCCAACTCGTCTCCAACGCCGAGTTTCTCGCCTTCGTCGAGGACGGGGGCTATGCCCGCGAGGAATGGTGGACGGAGGAGGGGCGTGGCTGGCTGCGCTACAGGCGTGCCGGACACCCCAAGTTCTGGTCGCGAAGGAGCGGTGCAGCCGGCATCGCCTACTGGCAGCGGAACCTGCTCAACGAGATGCCCCTGCCGCTCAACTGGCCCGTCGAGGTCAACTGTCTCGAGGCACAGGCCTACTGTGCGTGGCTGGCCGCGCGGACCGGCGAGAACGTGCAGTTGCCGACCGAGCCCCACTGGTATGCCCTGCGAAACACGCTTCCTCCCGCGTTCTCCGCCGATTCGTCTGCTTGGGAGCAATCGCCCGGCAACATCAACCTGGAGCGCGGCGCGTCGAGCACGCCGGTCGACACGTTTCCGCAGGGCAACTTCTGCGACGTGATCGGGAACGTCTGGCAATGGACGCGCACGCCGATCATGCCGTTCGAGGGCTTCGAGGCACATCCTCTCTACGACGATTTCTCGGTGCCGACCTTCGACGGTCGCCACAACTTGATCAAGGGAGGTTCCTGGATCTCGACGGGCAACGAGGCGCTCGCCAGCGCCCGCTACGCCTTCCGCAGACACTTCTTCCAGCATGCAGGGTTTCGCACGATTCTCGAGGAGCCGGGGAGCGAGGCCGTCACCGAGGGCTCGCGGCTTTATGAGAGTGATCAACTTGTGACCCAGTACCTAGAGTTCCACTTCGGCCCCGAGGCTCTCGGTGTGCCAAATTTTCCGCGGACCTGCGTGGAGGCGGCCGTCCGGCATGTGCCGGAGGAACGGCGCAACCGCTGTCTCGACATCGGCTGCTCCGTGGGGCGGTCGGCATTCGAGTTCGCCCGCGTCTTTCGGCATGTCGATGCCATCGATTTCTCGGCCCGGTTCATCCAGTCGGGGGTGCGGTTGCAGCAGGGCAGCGATCTGATCTACGAGATCCCTACCGAGGGGGAGTTGACGCTCCCGCGGACCATCTCGCTCGACCGGCTCGGGCTGGCGGGCGTCGGTTCGCGGGTGCTCTTCATGCAGGGGGATGCCTGCAATCTGAAGACCCTGTGCACCGGCTACGACCTCGTCTTCGCCGGCAACCTCATCGACCGTCTCTACGATCCCACCCTGTTTCTCGACGGCATCGCGGAGCGGATCCTGCCAGGGGGGCTGCTCGTGATCACCTCGCCCTACACGTGGCTGGAAGATCATACTCCCAAGGCCAAATGGATCGGCGGCCGTCGCGAACATGGCGAGCCGCTCTCCACGCTGGCCGGCCTCACTCGAGCCCTCGAGCCGCGGTTTTCCTTCGTCTGTCGGCAGGACATCCCGTTCGTGATCCGCGAAACGGCGAGAAAGCACCAGCACACGTTGGCGGAGATGACCGTCTGGCGACGTTTTTGAACGGGATGCAGCGTGTTTGCCACCATGTCGTCCCCGAGCAAGGCGGAGGGTCAAAAATCTCGGACCTACCAAGATCCAACGATTTGCGCGTCTATCTGCAGGTTCCTCCCAAGCCATCAGCTCGTTCAGGTCTCCTCGATGAATTGGAAACGAATGTTGGCGTACATCTCCGGTCCGGTTGTTCAGGAACTTCTCCTGCGCAACGAGTATCTGGCGACGGAGAACCGGATTCTCAAGAGCCAGATCAAAGGGATGTCACAGCTCACGGACCCGGAGCGGATCCGCCTGGCCTGACCCGGACACCGATGACGCAGGCGCTCGTCAAAAAACAAGACCCCGCCCGGACTCTCCGCCGCCTTGCCTCCGCTGGACCGCATCGGCGAACCCGACGAAGTGGCCGGCACCATTGGCCGGTGTCTATCTCCAGAAAAAATGGGGTGACCGGGCAAATGCTGTCCATGGATGACGGGCTGGGTTCCCTGAGAGCCTGTCTGAAAAGTAGGACAGTGCCTCTGGCCTGTCTGTCCAGGGGCTTCCAGCCCCACGCCAGCCAGGCGGTGCCACGGGCTGGAAGCCCACAGGCAGACAGGCTGGAAGCCTGTCCTACTAGGCCGACCAGCCTTTTCAAACAGGCTCTGGAACCGTGCGTGACTTCACCTTCGTTATTGTAATATGAATAAGTCGGTGAATTTTCATCCACAGGCACGGCCGCGGCATCTGGTCATTGTTCTCGGCGACCAGTTGGACAGCGATTCCGCGGGTTTTGATGGATTTGACCCTGAGCTGGACGCCGTGTGGATGGCGGAGGTGGCCGAGGAATCCACTCACGTCTGGTCGCACAAGGCCCGCATCGCGCTCTTCCTGAGCGCCATGCGGCATTTTCGGGATGCACTTCGGCAGCGGAGTGTCACCGTCCATTACCGACAACTCGACGAGGCTGGCAATCACGGCGCATTCGTCGGAGAACTTACCGCTACCGTCCAACGGCTCAGTCCCCGGAAGCTCATCGTGGTTGAACCCGGCGAATGGCGGGTGCGGGAGAGCCTTCAGATGACGGCGCTTGCCTTGGGCGTGATTCTGGAGCTGCGCCCAGACCGCCATTTCCTTTCTTCGCGCGAGGAGTTCGCCGCCCATGCGAAAGGGCGCAAGCAACTCCGCATGGAATTCTTCTACCGGGAGATGCGGCGGAAGCACGATGTGCTGATGGACGGGGGGGAGCCCGTGGGTGGCGTCTGGAATCTGGACGCGGACAACCGGGAGAGTTTTGGCAAGGCTGGCCCAGGCGATGTGCCTCTTCCCGTTAGTTTTGCAACCGACGGAATCACGCTCGAAGTTCTGACCCTGGTGGCGCAGCGCTTTGCCGGCCATCCCGGCAGCCTGGCGCACTTTGATTGGCCCGTGACCCCGCAGCAGGCACGGATGGCTTTGGTGGATTTCATCGAACATCGCTTGCCGGACTTCGGAAAGTATGAGGATGCGATGTGGAGCTCTGGCGGCGGCAACGAATCGGCTCCAGGTCTAGGCCTGCGCGATCTCTCGAGTGCATCGGAGTTGCAGTTGCCTCGTCCGTCACCCGTAAAACGGCAGAGGACGGCCGCGGGCCCATCCGGAGCCGCGCATGCTCTTGTCCGGCGCGACGCCTATCTCTTCCACTCGCGCTTGAGCGCGTCGATGAATCTGAAACTGCTCGATCCGCGCGAGGTCATCGCCGCCGCCGAGGAAGCCTATCGAGCAGGCCGCGCGCCGCTGGCGAGTGTCGAGGGATTCATCCGGCAGATCCTCGGCTGGCGCGAGTTCGTGCGCGGCATCTACTGGCACTTCATGCCGGGCTACCGGGAGTTGAACGTCCTGGACGCCGGCGAGCCGCTGCCGGATTTTTACTGGACGGGAAAGACCGAGATGAACTGCCTGCGCCAAGCCATCGGCCAGACGCTCGAATTCGGTTATGCGCATCATATCCAACGGCTCATGGTCACGGGACTTTTCTCGCTGCTGCTCGGGGTCAGACCGCAAGCCGTCCACGAGTGGTATCTGGCCATGTACGTCGACGCGGTCGAGTGGGTGGAATTGCCGAACACGCTCGGCATGTCGCAGCACGGCGATGGCGGCTTGATGGCCAGCAAGCCCTATGTCGCCTCCGGAAAATACATCGAGCGCATGAGCAACTATTGCCAGGGCTGCCGTTTTGATCCCGCCAAGTCCACCGGCGACGATGCCTGCCCCTTCACGACGCTCTACTGGGACTTCCTGCTCCGGCATGAGAAGTTCCTGGCCAAGAACCAGCGCATGGCGATGCAGTTGAAAAACCTCGCCCGCCTCGACGCGCCCAAGCGGCAGGCCATCCAACAACAAGCGACCCGATGCCGCGCCGTCTGTCGCCAACCCGCGGCTGCGGTCTAGAAACCCATGACGCCCCAACAATCGGAACTCGCCCGCCGCCGCCTGTGGCTCGGGATCACGAACGTCGGCCTTTGGGTGCTGATGGCTGCGATGGGCCTTTGCTGCTTGGTGAGCTGTGACACCCGCGGAATGGGCTTCCGTCACCTCGGTCCGATATTTGTGACCGTGCTCGCGACACAGGCGGTCTTCGATCTTGTCGGCGGCATCCAGTTGATGCCCGGGCCGCGTCCGTCGGTGACGACCTTTCTGCGCCGCTGGTCGCGTGGCGTCTTCGGCCACACACTGGTGCTGGCCACCGTGGGCATCGTGAGTGCGCTCAGCCTTCGGCTAACGGGCGGATTCGGCGCGGGGATCGTTCTCACGACGACAGCGCTGGTTTTGGGACGGCGGCAACTCCTGCGCGCCGTCGCCGGCGGTGTGATCGTGGAACAGACGCGGGATGGCGAAACGTTTCTCACCGTCGCACTCGATGACCCGGCCTTCACCGGCGGGATCGTTGGGCTGGGTCGTCGTGCGAAAAGCCTCCTGCCCGCTGATTGGATGTGCACCTTACCCGAGCCGGAACTCGCTGTCGAATCCACCCGGCGGCGGTGGCAGATCGCGCATTCGCTGCCCGCTCGTGCCTTCATGCTGGTCCTTCTGTGGAATCTGCTCGGCACATCTATCGGCACCGAAGTCTTCCAGTTCGCCGCCCGCCCGCCCGCCGTCGCCCTGGGCGGCCACGCGTGCTGGATGACTCTCTGGGCCTTCGCCAGTCTGCTTGTGCTACCGGCCCTCAGCCGGAAAGCCGTCTTCGCCGCCGACCACGCCGCGACCGGATCAGGACACGACCCTCGCGCATGGATCACACGCTTCCCCACTTTGGTCGGCGAAGACGGCAGTCCCGATGCCGCCGTGCAGGCGATCTTCTATCCAGTGCCGTCAGCGGAAACTCGCCTACGCCAGATGGCGCATCCGTCCACTGGCTTCGTCTCCGGCAATCTCGCCCGCACCAATCTGTACTACTCGTGGGCCACCTTCACGCTGCTGGGCCGCGCCGTTCACTGCAACGTCGGGCGCCCCGCGCTCTGGGTCTTTCCACCGTCGGCATGAAGCTCCGCGATGGGGTCCGTCCCCACAGAAAGGATCGGGAATGACGCGGCCGATGAAGCGGGTGCTCATCGTCGGAGGAGGATTGGCGGGCCTCGCCTGCGCGGTCCGACTGCACGAGCGCGGAGCATGGCCCTTGATCGTCGAAGCCAGCGACGACGTGGGCGGGCGCGTCCGGACCGACGTGGTCGATGGCTTCCGGCTGGATCGCGGTTTTCAGGTCTATCTCGACGCCTACCCGGAAGCTGGGAATTTCCTCGACCTGCCGCGCCTCGGTTTGCGGCCCTTCAAACCGGGCGCCCTCGTTTATCTTGATGGCCGTCTGCACCGGGTGATGGATGTTTTTCGCGACCCGCGCCACTTGCTCGCCAGCGCGCTTGCGCCCGTTGGTTCTCTGGCCGACAAGCTGCGTGTGGCCGCGCTGAAGTGGCGCATCAGCCGCTCGACTCTCGCAGACATCGCCGGCCGCGAAGACCTCACGACCGAGGCCTATCTGGGGCGGGCGGGCTTCTCGCGCCGGATGATCGACGTATTTTTCCGGTCCTTTTACGGCGGCATTTTTTTGGAACGGGACCTCCGCACTTCGAGCCGGATGTTTGAGTCCACGTTCCAAATGTTCTCGCAGGGAAGCGCGACCCTGCCCGGGCAGGGGATGCAAGAAATCCCACGCCAACTCGCCCGCCGATTGCCGGCGGACGCAATCCGTTGCGGCGCGAGGGTGACGGAAGTTCAGCCGGGAAAGATCACGCTGGCCTCTGGCGGATCCCTCGGCGGCGATGCCGTCGTCGTCGCCGCTGATGCCACGACCGCCGCGCGCTTGATCCCCGGCCTCGCGACTCAAGAGCCCGACTGGCGCGGCGTCACCGGACTCTATTTCGCCGCCGGAAAGTCACCCCTCCGCGAAGCCATCATCGCCCTCAACGGCACTGGCCGCGGCCTGGTCAACAACGTCTGCGTGCTGTCCGACGTCGCGCCAGACTACGCGCCGCCCGGTCAGGCACTGATCTCCATCTCCGTCCTCGGCGCGCCCGCGATCTCAGATCTTGAAGCCCAGATCATCGCGGAACTTGAACCTTGGTTCGGTCCGGAAGTGCGCGGCTGGCGGCACCTCCGCACCGACCGGATCGAGCGCGCCCTGCCCGAGCAGCCACCTATCAGCGGACCGCCCGGATCGTCCTTTCGCGAAATCGACGGCGTCTTCGTGTGCGGAGATCATCTCACCAGCGCATCCATCGAGGGCGCGATCATCTCCGGCCTCCGCACTGCGGACGCGGTGCTCGGATAGCCGGCCCCGCGCTGTGGGCCTACCCTGCCTCGACGTGAGGCGACGAACGGCGATCTAATCGGTGCGCTTCGTCAGTATCGCCGCCGCCGCTGCCCAACCCGAGAGCGCGGCACCTTCCACGCGCGGTCCGGCGAAGGCGTCGCCGGCGATCACGAGCGGTGGCGCCTGGCTCAAGAGCACGCAAGGTTCTGCATCGACCCGCATCGGCTTGCTGTAGCGCCAGCCGTGGACTTGGAACGTGCGGATTCCTGCTCCGAGCCATTCAACCGCTGCGTCGAGCAGCGCGCGGCCGCTCTCCTGCCGGTCGCGATCCCAGTGCTCCAGACTGAACGCATGCGTGCCGTGGATGGTCACGGCTGGCTCCGACGAGATTCCTTTCAACTGGTTGTCCGCGATCCATACGATCGGTCCGTCGTCGGGCGCGAGACCACCGGGAGGCGGGATGCGCGACGGACCATCGAGCACGGCCATCACCGCGAGGCAGCGCGCATATTCGATAGCAGCGAGACGCGCCCGCATTTCCGGCGCGAGACCGATGCCGCCCGAGTCCAGCAGCGCGAGCGACTGCGGCACGGGTGGCGTCAGGACGACCGCTCCGGCGGTGTAAGTACGACCCGTAGTGGTTTCCGCCCGCCATCGATCACCGGCGCGGCGCAATGCGACCAATGGCATTTCCAAATGGAGATCGAGTCCGAGCGAGAGATGGTTGGCGACGGCGGACATCGCGGGCTTTCCGCGCCATCGCGTGTGACCGTCCATGCCGCCCGCAAAACCGCGGCACCATTCCTCCACCGTCCCGTCCTGCCGACCCTGCTCGAGCACGGCAGCGAACCGCGGGTCGCGCGTGGTGATGAACTGCGCCCCGTGGTCGAACATCGCGCCATCGATCCGCCGACTCGCCAACCGCCCGCCCGCGCCGCGGCCTTTGTCGAGCACGAGCACGCGGAGACCTGCGCGTCGCAGTTCGGCCGCCGCGGTCAACCCTGCCATTCCTGCGCCGATGACCAGCACATCCGTGGATTGTTCAGTCTCGTCCATCCCGTTTTTGATGCTTCAGGCGGTTCGCACGGGAAGCAATGCGAGACGCACGAATTCCGCGCGCGGTTCGGTCCGCGCCGAAGCACCGTGGTTTGCAGCAGAGCATGGAAACCGTATGTTCCCGTCGTTGAACTCCGTCCTCATCCTTTTCTCCGCCCTCTCCTTTCTCGGCTACGGGTCGGGGTGCTTTTTGTCCCCGTATATGAAGCGGGAATTCGAACGCTACCGCCTCGCATCGCAGCGCACGCTGGTCGGGGGACTGCAATGTTGTGCGGCGATCGGGCTGCTGGCGGGCCTGAGCCAGCCGTGGATGGGGCGCACGGCGGCGGCCGGGCTGGCGCTGATGATGCTGGTCGCTGTCGGCGTCCGGATCAAAATCAAAGACACGCTCCTACAGACGATCCCCGCGCTGATCTATCTGGCGCTGAATGCCTACCTGGGTCTGGCGGCATTCTGATTTGAACCTGCCTGCTAAAGCAGCGCGATGGCGGCAGACATGGCCGGCACGGCGATGGATGACAGGGCCTTCTTGATAGGGTCTTTCACTTTGAGGTGCATCACGAACGCCCCCAGCATCAGCACTCCCAGGCCGATCGCCGCCGGCTGCGCCACGCGGTGGATACAAATGGCGGCGATGAGCGCGACCGCCAACCTCACCTTCGGCACACCGACCACGCACATCAACCCAAACGGCAGTCCGTAGGCGGCGGATTCCTCGGGAGATCCTTGGCGTCGCCGCCGCGAAACGGCGTCGCCTTGTCCGTGCGGAGCATCCAGACGTCCAGGATCCCGAGGGCAACGACCCACTGCAGGGCGATGACGAGATATTCCACGGCTTGAAAGTAACCACGAGCGGAACCGCAGGAACGGGGTAATGTGCGCGGAGAGATGGACTTGCAGCACAAACTCGAGATCCTCGCCGACGCGGCGAAATATGACGCCTCCTGTGCGAGCAGCGGAGCGGCGCGGAAGGATTCGCGCGGCGGTGCCGGCGTGGGCTCCACCGGTGGCGCGGGGATCTGCCATTCGTATGCGCCGGATGGTCGCTGCATCTCGCTGCTGAAGGTGCTGCTCACCAATGCGTGCCTCTACGACTGCCACTACTGCATCAATCGGCGCTCGAGCAATGTGCAGCGTGCGCGGTTCACGCCGGATGAAGTGGTGCGGCTCACGCTGGATTTCTACAAGCGGAACTACATCGAGGGGCTCTTCCTCAGCAGCGGCATCATCCGCAGCGCGGACCACACGATGGAGCTGGTCATCGCAGTCGCGCGGATGCTGCGCGAGGAGCACCACTTCCGCGGCTACATCCACCTGAAGACGATCCCCGAAGCGTCGACCGCGCTCATCGAAATGGCGGGGCGCTACGCGGACCGCATCAGCATCAACATAGAGCTGCCCACGCAGCAGGGACTCGCGAGACTCGCGCCGGAAAAAAACCTCGCGCGCACGCAGGCCGCGATGGGTCATATCCGGGGGAAGATCGATGAGCGCCACGGGGAGAAGCGCAAGCCGGATGCGCCGAAGCCGCCGCCTTTTGCGACCGGGCAGAGCACGCAGATGCTCGTGGGCGCGGATGATTCCACGGACGCCGTCATCCTGCGGCGCGCGGATTTGCTCTACAGCGATTACCGGCTGCGGCGCGTGTATTACTCGGGCTTCAGCCCGATCCCCGATCCGTCGTCGCTGCTGCCCATCAGGCCGCCGCCGCTCGTCCGCGAGCACCGGCTTTACCAGGCGGACTGGCTGCTGCGGTTCTACGGTTTCAAGGTGGATGAGATCACCACCGACGCCGCGCCGAACCTCGATCTGGACCTCGATCCCAAGCTCGCGTGGGCGCTGCGCAACCGTGCCATCTTCCCCGCTGACGTGAACAAAGCCTCGCGCGAGATCCTGCTCCGCGTGCCAGGACTCGGCGTGCGCAATGTGGAGCGCATCCTCGGTGCCCGGCGCTACACGCGGCTGCGGCTCGCCGACCTGCTGCGCCTGCGCGTGCCGATGAAAAAAGTGCTTCCGTTCATCATCGCCGCGGACCACACGCCGGCGCGGCTCGGGCTCGATGACGAATCGCTGCGAGCACGCTTTCTGCCGCCGCCGCGTCAGGAGGAACTGGACTTCGACGCGTCGCAGCCGGTCCGCGGAGACATCGGATCCGTTCGTTCGGGCGAGCTGTAGCCATGCGCACGGTCGTCATCCAACCGGTCTTCGAGGAATGGCGCAAAAGTGCGCGCGAACTCCTCGCGCTACGCGTGCCGCCCGACGAAGTGCTGTGGTCCGACGACGCGCAGGAGCCAGGCCTTTTCGCCCCGACCGACGATGCCTCCCCGCGCGCTGCGGTGCCGAAAGTGCCGCCCGCTTTTCTCGACTTGGCCCGCAGCGTCGCCGCGCACTGCGACGCGCGGCGATGGGGCGTGCTCTACCGCGTGCTCTGGCGTCTCACGCACGGCGGCGAATCCCATCTCCTCGCCGTGGCGACCGACGTCGACGTGCGGCAGCTCCAGCAGTGGTGCAAAGCCATCGGCCGCGACATCCACAAGATGCATGCCTTCGTCCGCTTCCGTCTCGTGGGCCGCGACGAGGCCACGGGCCGCGAGCAATTCGTGGCCTGGTTCGAACCCGGGCACCGCATCGTGCATCTGGCCGCGGGCTTTTTTGAAAAGCGGTTCGCCGGCATGGACTGGTCGGTTCTCACGCCGCACGAATGCGCGCATTGGGACGGCAACGTGCTGCATTTCACCCCCGGCGTCCCGCGCAGCGCCGCGCCGGATGACGACGCGCTCGACGACCTCTGGCGCACCTACTACCGCAGCATCTTCAATCCTGCGCGGCTCAAGGTGCGCGCGATGCAATCCGAGATGCCGAAGAAGTATTGGAAGAACCTGCCCGAAGCCCCGCTCATCGCCGAACTGATCGCCGAGAGCAGCGGACGCGTGGAGAAAATGCTTCGCACCGGACTCCGCCCCCCGAAACCCGCGCCGAACAATGCGTACCTCGATTCGCTGCGCGACTTGGATGCACCCGGGCAACCTCCGCCCGACGAGCCGCCGCAAACCCCGTGAAAGGCGTGAAGAAACAGCATCTCCCGGAGAAAATATGCGTCGCGTGCCGACGGCCTTTCACGTGGCGGAAAAAGTGGGAGCGCGTCTGGGATGAAGTGAAATTTTGCAGCGACCGCTGCCGGATGACCAAAGGTAAAGCTCGTCCGGACTGAATCTGCCCCACCCTGCTCCATGCCACTCTTCGAACGCTACCTCGGCATCGACTACTCCGGCGCGCAGACGCCCACGAGCAGCCTGCCGGGCTTGAGCCTCTACGCGGCCACGCCCACCCATCCGCCCACCGAGATTCCGCCGCCACCCAGCCCGCGCAAATATTGGACCCGCCGTGGCCTCGCCGAATGGCTTGCCGCCGAACTTCGCGACGGCCCGCCCACGCTCGTCGGCATCGACCACGCATTTTCCTTTCCGCTGCGCTACTTCGAG
>Ga0209443_1000184_pt1 | contig 40641 bp, 34 predicted proteins | sample LauGreBMM110DCMD_2_FD_187571 | JGI IMG/M metagenome (GOLD analysis project Ga0209443, IMG submission 187571) | Freshwater lake microbial communities from Lake Michigan, USA - Su13.BD.MM110.DCMD (SPAdes) (version 2) | ecosystem: Environmental > Aquatic > Freshwater > Lake | place: Lake Michigan... | reverse complement strand
AAGCCAATGTTATTATTACTAAGCCTATTAGCTCTTATTATCAGTTGCCTTACGCATTTGGAAGCAACCTAATAGAAACTGTAATAATTAAAGGAACTATTGTTTCATAAATATTTATAAAAAAAAAGGGATTCTCATGTTGAGAATCCCTTTTTTTATAATTAAAAATTGTCTATTTCAATGAAAAGCTTGTTTTAGAAACTAGTTCTCCTTTGTCGAAAATATTTACAAAAAAACTTCCTTTTTCAAGTTTATCACTTGGCAAATTTTGAGTTACATCAACTGTTTTATTTTCATATTTAATATTGGTAGCAAAACTATATGTTAATGTTTTATCACCGAAATTTTCTGTTTGTTTCTCACCAATAACATTGTTTTTACTATCAATTACTTGAACATAATATTTTTTATCTCCAGATTTTGCAATAGAATTTTCAGCAATTGTAAAGCTAATTTTTAAAATATCAGCACGACTTGCTTTATCTGTTGCGATTTCTTTACCCGAACTTCTCACTTTAAAAGCTGTAGTTTTTAAATTCAAAATACTCAATTTAGAACCTTTTTCAACTGTTTTAGATAATTCTTCATTTTGTCCAACTAAAACTTCATTGAATTTTTTAGATTCTCCTAGTACAACAATAGTGCTGTCTCGTTGAATTGTCAAAACTGAATTGTCCTTTTTTAAAACTTCGTTTTCAGCGACTAAACCTTTCATCTTTGATTCTAATGCAAGAAATTGTTTTTTGTATTTTGACATAGCAGCAGCATCCCCTTTTGATTTTTTTAAATTTGCCATCAAAGCGACCACTTTTTCTCTTTCAACAATTAATTCATCTGACATTGTTGTGTTTTCAGCAATAGCAGCGTCATATGTCGATTTTAATACTTGTAAATCCTTCATTACAGATTCTTTTTCTGTAAGTGTAGTCTCTAATTTCGTTTGAGTAGCATTGACGTCTGAAGTTATCTTGTATATATATACAAAACTTATTGCCAAAAGAACCGATAATGCAATAATAATTGCTTTCAGGCTTGAATTACTGTTTTGATTTTCCATGTTTTGATTAATTTTTACGAAAATAATAATTTATATTATAATAACGTAAGTAATTAAATTATATTATTTTTGGTGAAATAATATATCAATGGAAAAACTAATTCCTTTTACAATAAATGACCTTGCGAAAGTTACCAACTTCAGATGTGGAGAGGTGAAATTTGGAGAAAAAATGATTACTGTACCTATAAATTCAGACCCAATTTCATTTTTGAAAACGTGTGAAGCAAAATACGTTTTGTTTGGTATACCAGAAGACATCGGAGTTAGAGCTAATTATGGTCGCCCTGGAGCAGCTTCGGCATGGGAAAGTGCGATAAAAAGCATTGCAAATATTCAACACAATCGATTTTGCAAAGGAAGTCAATTACTCGTTTTAGGACAATTAAATGTAGCGGATGAAATGGCCGAAAGTCAAAAATTAGATTTTAATGCTGTAAATGATAGAAAAAAATTAAATGAATTAGTTCAAAAAATTGATAAAGAAGTTTCTCATATCGTATTTAACATCATAAAAGCTGGAAAAACACCAATCATTATTGGCGGGGGACACAATAATTCTTATGGAAATATTAAAGGAGTTGCTTTGGCAAAAGGAAAACCTATTAATGCAATTAATTTTGATGCTCATTCCGATTTTAGAATTTTGGAAGGTCGTCACAGTGGAAATGGTTTTTCGTATGCCTATGAAGAAGGATTTTTACATAAATATTTTATCTTCGGATTGCATGAAAATTATACTTCAAAAAGCGTTTTAGATTCTTTGAAAAAAATTGAAGATCGAGTGAAATTTAATACCTACGATGAGATTCAAATTAGAAAGCAAAAAAAGTTTGAACCTGAAATGTATGTCGCGTTAGAATTTATCAAAGAAGACTGTTTTGGGATAGAAATAGATCTTGATGCGATTCCTAATATTGCAAGTAGCGCAATGACAATGAGCGGTTTTTCGATTGAAAAATTACGCCAATTTGTCTATCTTTTTGGAAACAATCAAAATGCATCCTATATTCATATTTGTGAGGGTGCTCCTGATTTAGGCGATGAAAAAAACACGCATTTAGTTGGAAAATTAATTGGTTATTTAGTTACCGATTTTATGAAAGCCAATTATATAAACCCTATAAATAATCAAATAAATTAATACGTTTACATTGGTTTTAAGAGCAAAAAAAATTGATATAATTAATATAACCTATCTTTGTAAAGAATTTTAGTACCTAATACTAAATTCTAAATATCAAAAATATGTTATTCGAAGATTTATCACTTTCAAAAAGTATCCAAAAAGCCGTATTTGAATTAGGCTATACAGAAGCAACACCAATTCAAGAACAAGCAATTCCAATTGTATTAGCGGGCCAAGATTTAATTGGTTGTGCACAAACGGGAACAGGAAAAACGGGCGCATTTGCAATTCCAATTATTCATCAATTACACCGAATTGTAGGTTCTACAAAAAAAGCAAAACAAATTCGTGCGTTAGTAGTAACGCCAACAAGAGAATTAGCCGTTCAAATTGGACAAAGTTTTGAAGCATACGGAAAATTCACCAACTTAACGCAACTTACCATATTTGGTGGGGTTTCACAAAATCCACAAGTAGATACTTTGAGAAATGGTGTCGATATTTTGGTGGCTACACCAGGTCGATTATTAGATTTACACAAACAAGGTTTCATAGATTTAGATCATTTACATACGTTGGTTCTTGACGAAGCAGATCAAATGTTAGACATGGGATTTGTAAATGACGTGAAGAAAATCGTAAAATTGACTCCTAAAAACAGACAAACTTTATTCTTTTCGGCTACAATGCCAATAGCGATTCGGGAATTAGCAGAAATGTTTCTTCAAGATCCTGCAACAGTCTCGGTTTCGCCCGTTTCGTCAACAGCGGAAAATGTAGAACAAAGAGTCTATTTTGTTGATAAAACTGAAAAAAGAAATTTGTTATACCATTTAATAAAAAATGAAAATCTATCGGATGTTTTGGTATTTTCAAGAACAAAACATGGGGCTGACAATGTTGTAAAAGCGTTGAGGAAGCAAAATATTGCTGCGGAAGCAATTCATGGTGACAAATCTCAAAATGCCAGACAACGTGTTTTAGATGCTTTTAAAAATAAAGAAGTTGGCGTTCTTGTTGCTACTGATATTGCTGCTCGTGGAATTGATATTGATCAATTGCCATTTGTAATTAATTTTGATTTACCTAATATTCCTGAAACCTACGTTCATCGAATTGGAAGAACTGGACGTGCAGGAAATGGTGGAATTGCGATTTCATTTTGTAGTAAAGACGAACATGCGTATTGGAAAGACATTCAAAAATTGATAAAAGTAGAGGTAAAAACAATTTCAGATCATCCTTATCCTTGGCATAGTGGAAGTCCTGAAACAGCTCCTGCGGCTACACAAAATAACTCTAATAGAAGCGGAGAAGCTAATAAATCTAGAAAATCTTCGAATTCTAAACAAAATAAAAAGCGCTGGTACTAAATTAAATACTACTTTTTATAAAAAAAGAACGTTGGTTATCCTCTTACTTTAACTTCTAATTAGTTTTCTATATTTCAATCGTTTCGGGGTTAAATCTCCCCCCAAACGTTTCTTTTTATTTTCTTCATAATCAGAGAATCCACCTTCAAAATAATAGACTTCAGAATTTCCTTCAAATGCCAAAATGTGCGTACAAATTCTATCCAAAAACCATCTGTCGTGCGAAATTACAACAGCACAACCAGCAAAATTCTCCAAACCTTCTTCTAGTGCTCGAAGTGTATTAATGTCCAAATCATTCGTTGGCTCATCCAGTAAAAGTACGTTTCCCTCTTCTTTCAAAGTCATTGCAAGGTGCAAACGATTACGTTCTCCACCAGAAAGCATTGAAACTTTCTTGTTTTGATCGCTTCCGCCAAAGTTAAATCGGCTTAAATAAGCACGAGAATTCACTTGACGACCTCCCATCATTATCAATTCCTGACCATCTGCAAAGTTTTCCCATATAGATTTCTCAGGATTTATATTGGAATGCGCCTGATCTACATACGCGATTTTTACAGTATCCCCAATTAAGAATTCCCCCGCATCTGGTTTTTCTTCACCCATAATCATTTTGAAAATAGTCGATTTACCAGCACCGTTTGGTCCAATAATACCAACAATTCCAGCTTGTGGCAAAGTAAAATTTAAATTATCATATAATAATTTATCACCAAAAGCTTTCGAGACATTTTTGGCTTCAATTACATTCGTTCCTAAACGAGGTCCATTTGGAATATAGATTTCTAAATTCTCGTCCAATTGTTTTTGGTCTTCATTTAGTAATTTATCGTAATTCTGCAAACGAGCTTTCTGTTTCGTTTGACGGCCTTTTGACCCTTGACGAACCCAATCCAACTCGCGTTCTAAAGTTTTTCTACGTTTAGAAGCTACTTTTTCTTCCAATGCCATTCTGCTTGATTTTTGATCCAACCAAGACGAATAATTCCCTTTCCAAGGAATGCCTTCTCCTCTATCCAATTCCAAAATCCAACCCGCAACATTATCCAAAAAGTATCTATCGTGCGTAACCGCAATAACGGTTCCAGCGTATTGAGCCAAATGTTGTTCTAACCAAAGTACACTTTCCGCATCCAAGTGATTCGTAGGTTCATCTAATAATAATACATCTGGTTGTTGCAACAATAAACGACACAAAGCCACGCGACGGCGCTCTCCACCAGACAAATTCTTGATTGGCGTATCTCCTTCTGGCGTGCGCAAAGCATCCATTGCGATTTCTAATTTGGTATCGATTTCCCAAGCTCCGAGTGCATCAATTTTGTCTTGTAAATCTGCTTGACGGTCCATTAATTGTTGCATTTTATCTGCATCTTCATAGTTTTCTGGAAGACCAAATAAATCATTTATACCATTATATTCTTCTAAAACTGCCATTGTTTCGGCAACACCTTCTTGAACAATTTCAAGAACGGTTTTCGTATCGTCAAGAATTGGTTCTTGCTCTAAATAGCCTACAGTATATCCTGGTTGAAAAACTACATCCCCTTGATAATTTTTATCTGCACCAGATATAATTCTCAATAATGAAGATTTTCCAGAACCGTTAAGTCCAAGAATACCAATTTTAGCTCCATAAAAGAAACTCAAATAAATGTTTTTTAATACCGGTTTGTCTGCTCCTTGATAGGTTTTACTCAATTTCTGCATTGAGAAAATCACTTTTTTATCGTCTGCCATTTGATCTATTTTAATATGTTTTAATATATTTTATTATTGTAATTGTAATTTTCAAAGTCTCCCCTTCAACGAACTAAAAACCCAAGCATTAGCAAGAAAACCTATACCAACAGCCACAAATCCCCAACCTGAAATTTCACTGTATCGAAAAGCGCCAAGTCCAATAAGTAGTAATCCCATAAGTAGCATAATTAATGTTGCCCATCCTAAAACGGTATTTTTATTCATTCCCATAACTGAAGTTTGTAAAATTAGTGTTGCAAATATCGTTAAAAATAGTGTTTGTTTCTAATGTATATTGATTTCCTTCAAAACCAATATTTGAAATTCTTAATTAAAAATCCCAACTAACATTTCCTTTAATAAATCATGTTGTGGCATTGCATTGGCTCCAACTCCTTTACTTTTAACATCTATGTCTCTCAAAAGAGCTACAATTTGACTCACTTTTTTCATTGGATAATTTTTTAATGCAACATCATAATCTTTGAGAAAAAATGGATTTACTTTTAAAACTGCTGCAACATTTTTTGGGTTTTTATCTTTCAATCCATGATATTGAAATATTTGAATGAAAAAACTAAAAATCAATCCCGTAGTCATAACCATTGGGTGATCTTTTGGATTATCTGAAAAATACTGTGCAATTTTATACGATTTCAATTGGTTGCGTTCGCCAATAGCTTTTCGCAATTCGAAAATATTAAAATCCTTGCTAAAGCCAATGTTTTCCTCGATATCCTTTGCAGAAATTATACTTCCGGAAGGCAAAATTATTTGAAGTTTTTCGAGTTCGTTGTTTATTTTTCCTAAATCGTTTCCTAAAAATTCCACCAACATCGCATTCGCTTTTGGTTCAATTGAATATTTTTTACTTTGTAAAACTCTTGAAATCCATTGCCCAACTTGATTATCATAAAGTTTTTTACTTTCAAAAACAACACCTGCTTTTTCAAAAAGCTTGGTCACTTTTTTACGTTTGTCTAGAGTTTTATATTTATAACAAATTACCAAAACTGTTGAAGGCATTGGACTTAAAGCATAACTTTCAAATTTATCAATTGTTTTCACCAAATCTTGCGCTTCTTTTACAATTATAACTTGACGTTCAGCCATCATTGGATATCTTTTTGCAGCCGAAATAATATCTTCAACTGAAACATCACGACCATAAAGAACCGTTTGATTGAAACTTTTCTCCTCTTCGGAAAGAATATTTTCTTCAATATAATCTGATAATTTATCAATATAATATGGCTCCTCGCCCATCAAAAAATAAATTGGCTTTATATTTCCAGCTTTAATATCGTTAACAATTTTTATAACTTCATCCATTGATTTATTTTTAATGTTTAAAGTTTAAAGTTTTTTTAGCATCGTGTGAAACATTAAACCTTAAACTTTAAACTTATTTTATACTTTTGCTATATGAAGCAACTGCAGTTTCCATCGTATTCATTCCGATTCAAAAATAGTAAAAATAAAGAAGCTATTTTCGATGAAATCAGGAAAAAATTTATAATTATTACTCCCGAAGAATGGGTTCGCCAACATGTAGTTCAGTTTTTACTTCAAGATAAAAAATATCCAAAATCACATATAAATGTTGAAAAACTATTGAAAATCAATGATTTAAATAAAAGATATGACGTTGTAGTTTACAATCCTGACGGTAGTATTTTTATTTTAGTGGAGTGTAAAGCTCCCGAAATTAAAATATCACAACATACTTTTGATCAAATTGCAAGATATAATATGACATTGAATGCAAAATATTTGATGGTAACTAACGGACTTAATCACTACTTTTGCAAAATGGATTATGAAAAGGAAAAATATGACTTTCTTCCTGAATTGCCAGATTATCAATCTTTAAATTCTATTTAATAAGTGAAAATTGCCGTTGTCATACTCAATTGGAATGGAGTGAAATTGTTAGAACAGTTTCTGCCTTCTGTTGTTCAATATTCATCTGAAGCTACCGTATTTGTTGCAGATAATGCTTCTACAGACGATTCTATTTCATTTGTAAAAGAAAATTTTCCAACCGTTCAAATAATAAAAAACGAATCGAATTATGGATTTGCACAAGGTTATAATGAAGCTTTGAAAAGTGTCGATGCTGATATTTTTGCCCTTGTAAATTCAGATATTGAAGTTACCGAAAATTGGTTGCAACCCATTATTGAAACCTTCAAAAACGAACCAAAAACAGCTATTGTACAACCAAAAATATTGGATTACAAACGTAAATATTACTTTGAATATGCTGGAGCAGGTGGGGGTTTCATAGATAAGTTTGGTTATCCTTTTTGCCGAGGACGAATTTTTGAAACTTTAGAAAAAGACAACGGACAATACAACGATACTTGCGAAATTTTTTGGGCTTCGGGTGCTTGCTTTTTTATTCGAAGTTGCGTTTATAAAGAATTGAATGGCTTTGATGTTGATTTCTTCGCCCATCAAGAAGAAATTGATTTGTGTTGGCGTGCTTTCAACAATAATCACATTGTTAAATACAATGGAAATTCGACTGTTTATCACGTTGGCGGAGCTACATTAAAAGCAGGAAATCCTAAAAAGACGTTTTTAAACTTTAGAAATTCCTTATTGATGCTAACAAAAAACCTACCCAAAACAACTTTATTTCAAGTTCTTTTCAGTAGAATGATTTTAGACGGTATTGCTGGAATCCGATTTTTATTTCAAGGTAAAATTTTACATACTATTGCAGTTTTAAAAGCTCATTTTTACTTTTATCACCTTCTTTATAGAAATTATGAAAAAAGAGGAAAAAAACAAGAAAAAAAATACTACAAAGTAAAAAGCATCGTTTATAGTTATTATATTAAACGTGGCATCGTTTTTGAAAAGCTATTTTAACAATAATTAAACTATTAATTTTTATTACATTTATTTCCTTAATTTTGCAAAAACAACCCTTATGAAAAAAATCATTTTAGCAATTTCATTAGTCGCTTTATTAGCAACTTCATGTGGAACAAAGAAAAAAATTGCTGCCCTAGAATCTAAAAATAAAGAGGTTCAAGATTTATTGAACTCTTGTACAGTAAAATTAAACATGTGCTTGACTGAAAAAGAAGCAAATGCAAGTCAGATTGAATTTCTAAAGAAAAATAATTCCGAATTGCTTAGTACAATGGGGAATATGACAAATTTATCAACAAAGGGAGCTCAAAACATTGAAAAAGCTTTGGAAACTATTAAGGAAAAAGACTTAAAAATTACTAGAATGCAAGATGCTTTGACCAAAAAAGACAGTATGACACTCGCATTGGTTACGAGCATAAAAAGTTCTGTTGGAATTTCCGATCCAGATATTGAAGTAAATGTTGAAAAAGGCGTAGTTTTCATTTCTATTGCCGATAAATTACTTTTCAAAAGTGGTAGTTATTTAGTTAGTGAGCGAGCAAAAGAAGTGCTTGCGAAAGTGGCAAAAATAATCAATGACAAACCCACATTTGAATGTATGGTTGAAGGGCATACAGATAATGTTCCATTCATTGGAAACAATATCTTGCTTGATAATTGGGATTTAAGCTCCAAGCGTTCAACCGCAATTGTTCGTGTATTAACTAATGAATTGAAAGTAAATCCAAAACAATTAATCGCTGCAGGTCGTGGGGAATTTATTCCTTTAGTTGAGAACAATTCAGTTACAAACCGAGCAATCAATAGAAGGACTCGTATTGTTATTCTTCCAAAAATTGACGAATTCTACGAAATGATTGAAAAAGAAATGAAGAAAAAATAGTTTTCAGTTTACAGTTGAAAAGAGTGTTCAATAGGATCAGAAATAAAAAAACGTCTTGATAAAATCAAGACGTTTTTTATATTTATACAACTGAATACTAATTGGTTGAACACTGAGAACTTTCTTAAAGCACCTCTAAACTTCCTTTCCCCTCTCTGACGACAACAGGTTCAAATCCAGATAAATCAATGATTGTAGAACCCATATTATCGCCATAACCACCATCAATTACGATATCAACGAGGTTTTGCCATTTCTCAAAAATTAGTTCTGGATCGGTAGAATATTCTAAAACGGCATCTTCATCATGAATGGATGTCGAAACTATTGGATTTCCCAATTGACGAACAATTTCTAAAGCAATCGCATTATCGGGAACCCGAATTCCAACGGTAGTTTTCTTTTTGAATTCTTTTGGTAAATTATTATTTCCAGGTAAAATAAACGTATAAGGTCCTGGCAACGCTCTTTTTAAGATTTTAAAAGTTGCGGTATCTATTTGCTTCACATAATCAGAAATGTGACTCAAATCGGAACAAATAAAAGAAAAATTGGCTTTTTCCAACTTAACGCCTTTTATTTTCGCAATCCTTTCCAATGCTTTGGTATTCGTTATATCGCAACCTAAACCATAAACAGTATCTGTTGGATAAATCACCAAACCTCCATTTTTCAATACGTCAACCACTTTTTTAATAGCGGCTTCATTTGGTTTGTCTTCGTATATTTTTATGAATTGTGCCATGAATAATTTAAGATTTTGGATTTAAGCCATATGACTTAAGCGATTACCCGATTACGTCCAATTTTGCAAAACGCAGTAATAATTTCTTAATCCCGCCAACTTCAAATTTAATCTCCGCTTTTTTATCAGCGCCAACGCCTTCTATATTAATGACTTCACCTTTTCCAAAACGCTCGTGCATTACGACATTACCAATTGTTAGTTTGTTGTCAAATAAATTGGCAGCACCCGAATTATTGGTTAACAAGGGTTTCAGTTTACGAATAGTACTATTCGAATTTATTCCCCCTTCGGGGGTTAGGGGGCCTAGTGGCGTTCCTCCTATTGGCTTAGCCAAACGCAATTTTGATTTATCGACATCACCAAAAATATCGCTATCAATCATTGGTTTGTACCTGTAATTATTTTCTTCAGGCGTTAAATATTCTAAATATTGACCGTCAATTTCTTCAATAAAACGAGACGGTTCACTGTCTGTCAATTTGCCCCAGCGGTATCGCGATTGTGCATACGTCAAATACGCTTGATGTTCCGCACGTGTTAATGCTACATAAAATAGGCGTCGTTCTTCTTCCAATTCGCTACGAGTACTCATACTCATCGCACTTGGAAATAAATCTTCCTCCATTCCAACTACAAAAACCGTTGGAAATTCCAATCCTTTTGCCAAGTGGATGGTCATTAATGCCACACGATCATCATCGCCCGTATCTTTATCTAAATCGGTTGCCAAAGCCACATCTTCCATAAATTCGGCTAAAGCACCACGAGCGCCATCAATTTCTTTTTGCCCTTCGGTAAAATCTTTCATACCGTTCAACAACTCTTCGATATTTTCAATTTTGGCAACACCTTCGGGAGTTCCGTCTTTTTTCAATTCCTGTACCAATCCTGTTTTTTTAGCAACATGATCGGCAATATAAAAAGCATCTTGATTTTCATTTATAACTTGAAAACTTTGAATCATAGTGACAAAATCTGTCAACTTTTGTTTCGTTCCTGAATTCAGTTTCAAGTCAATTTTATCAATATTTTGCATTACTTCAAATATCGATCTTTTGTAATGATTGGCTGCAATTGTAAGTTTTTCAACCGTTGTATCTCCAATTCCACGTGCTGGATAATTGATAACCCTGATTAATGCTTCCTCATCTTTTGGATTAATTACCAAACGCAAATAACACAAAACATCCTTAATTTCTTTCCTTTGATAAAAAGACAAACCTCCATAAATTCGGTAGGGAATATCTCTTTTTCGAAGTGCATCTTCCATAGCACGAGATTGCGCATTGGTGCGATACAAAATAGCAAATTGCCCATTCATCATTTGGTTTTGCATTTTTTGTTCCCAAATCGTGCTGGCAACAAATCGACCTTCTTCACCATCAGTCAAACTGCGATGTACTTTTATTTTCGCACCAAAGTCATTAGCAGTCCATACTATTTTGTCTAATTTGGTTTTGTTTTTATCAATAATAGAATTGGCGGCTTCTACAATATTTTTTGTAGAGCGGTAATTTTGTTCCAATCGATAGGTTTTAACCCCTTCATAATCTTTTTGAAAATTCAGAATATTATTGATATTTGCACCTCGAAAAGCATAAATACTTTGCGCGTCATCACCTACAACACAAATATTCTGAAATTTATCTGATAAAGCACGAACAATTAAATATTGAGAATGATTGGTATCTTGGTACTCATCAACCAAAATATATCGAAATCTGTTTTGGTATTTGGCTAAAACCTCAGGGAATCGAGTCAGTAATTCGTTGGTTTTCAATAGCAAATCATCAAAATCCATTGCGCCAGCTTTAAAACAACGTTCTACATAATTTTGATAAATTTCTCCCAAACGAGGCTTTTTAGACATCGCATCGGCTTCTTGTAATTCAGGATTATTGAAATAGGCCTTTACAGTTATTAAACTATTTTTATAAGATGAAATCCTGCTTAAAACCTGTTTTGGTTTGTAAATATCTCTGTCCAATTGCATTTCCTTAATAACAGACGAAATCAAACGCACGGAATCTTGGGTATCATAAATGGTAAAATTAGATGGGTAACCCAATTTATCAGCTTCCGAGCGAAGAATTCTTGCAAAAACCGAGTGAAAAGTTCCCATCCAAAGGTTTTTAGCTTCGTTAGATCCCACAATATCAGAAATTCTTTTCTTCATTTCACGAGCTGCTTTGTTCGTAAAAGTCAATGCCAAAATACTAAACGAATCAACTCCCAAACTCATCAAATAGGCTATTCTAATAGTTAGAACGCGTGTTTTTCCTGAGCCTGCTCCTGCAATAATTATCATTGGCCCGTCCTTTTGCAGAACTGGTTCTTGTTGCGCTTCGTTAAGTTGGCTAATGTATTTTTGCATTTTTAATTTTAAATATTGAATACAAAAATAAGAATTTAGAATGAAGAATTTGGTATGAAAACAAACTATAAATTAGAAGTTATACAATTTTGTTAGCAGTTTTATTTCCCAATAAAAACATCATAAGCAAATCGGATTAATGTGCCAATTACCACTACCAAAAAGAAAATTCTAATAAACTTATTTCCTTTATTAATTGCTAATTTAGCACCTACAAAACCACCAATTGCGTTGCAAAAAGCCATTGGAAGTGCTATCATCCAAATGATTTTACCTTTGATTATAAATAAACAAATCGAACCGAAATTCGTTGCTAAATTCACCATTTTTGCATTTGCGGAAGCTTGAAGAAAATCGAAACCGAGCAAAGTAACAAATGCCAAAACCAAGAAACTCCCGGTTCCAGGTCCAATAAAACCATCATAAAACCCGATGAAAAAGGAAATCAAAACCGCATATAAAATCTGTTGGTTTGAAGAATGAGATTTATCGGAATGTTGTCCAAAATTTTTCTTTACATAAGTATAAATAACCAATAATGATAAAACAACAAGCAGCAACGGTTTCATAAAATCATTGCTTACATATGTCAATAAAGTTGAACCTAAAAATGCCGATGGAACTGCCAAAACCATCATGATGATTAGTAATTTCCAATTCATTTCTATCTTCTTTAAATATTGAAATGAGGCAAAAAAAGTGCCGCTAAATGATGGGATTTTAAGCGTTCCAATAATTGTTGCAACGGGAAGATTGGGCAGTAAAATCAAACCCATTGGCGTTTGAATTAATCCTCCTCCACCAACAATTGCATCTACAAAACCAGCCAAAAAAGCAGCAATACATAATAAAATTAAAATTGTAACATCCATGTTTTAAAAAATTTTATCAAATGTAAGCTATAAGTTTATTTGTTTATTCGTTAATTTGTTTTTTGATTCTAAAACAAACACAATTTATATATAAAAATGGAAACTACAAAATTGATCGAATTAGTAAGTTATACTTTACCAGCTGTAATTACTGGAGTTATTGCGTATTATTTTTTTGATTTACATACAAAAAACGAAGAAAGAAGACTTCTATTTTTACTTAATAATGAAACTCAAAAAGATGCGTTACCTATTCGTTTACAAGCTTTTGAACGCATGACTTTATATTTAGAACGAATCAATCCTGCAAAATTATTAATTCGGATTACTCCAATTTCTGAAGATAAAAACGATTATGAAAACTATGTAATTGCACAAATCGAACAGGAATTTGAACACAATTTAACGCAACAAATATATATGTCAGATGAATGTTGGACTATAATTGTTACTGCCAAAAACGCAACAATTCAAATGATTCGAAAAGCCAATTTGGGCGAACGTGTCGATAACGCCAACAAACTGCGGGAAGTAATTTTAAATGATTTAATGGACAAACAATCCCCAAGTAACACGGCTTTAGCATACATCAAAAATGAAGTAAGTTTGATATTGAATTAAAAATTATTAAATTAAGTTTACCAAAAACCTGTAATAAAAGTTGCGGAGTTTTATATTTTTAGGCGTGCATCAAGACAACAATGGAATTGAAAAGATTATTTATCTCTTATTTTCATAGTGTCAATTCCTTTTTCCTGGTGTTTTCATATAATATTAAGCCAAATAGAGCTTATTTACTAATAACAACTTTTGGGGAATTTATAGTCCGTACGCAAGCGGTATTATTGTTGTTTTTCGTAGTATTATTCTTGAATTTTTTCTCTAAAAAAATTAAGGGAAATGGATATTTTGTATACGAAAGAAAGAAAATTAAAATAATTTTCTGGCTTTTTCTAAATCTTCAAGGGTGTCAATTCCGATTCCAATGTGATTAGTTTCAATCATTTTAATGCGTTTTCCAAATTCTAAATAGCGCAATTGTTCTAATTTCTCGGAAGCTTCTAAGGATTTCATTGGCAAACTATAAAAATCCAATAAGGCTTGTTTTCTAAAGGCATAAATTCCGATGTGTTGCATATAACGCACGTCAACATTTACTTCTCTTGGATAAGGAATGACAGAACGGGAAAAATACAATGCAAAGTCGTTTTGGTCTACTACTACTTTCACATTATTAGGATTGTTTATTTCCTCCAAATCGGTGATTTCTCGCATTAAAGAAGCCAAATCAACTACGTTTTTGTTGTCATTTCTAAAAATATGCAGCAGTTTTTCTAACGGTTCTTTATTGATAAAAGGTTCGTCACCTTGAACATTTACTACAATATCAACATCCAAATGTTCAACCGCTTCGGCAATTCTATCGCTTCCCGATTCGTGTTCTTTTATGCTCATAATGGCTTTTCCACCTTGAGAAACAATTTCATTGAATATCAAATCAGAATCGGTTACAACAAATACATCGTCAAATAAATTGGTATTTACCGCCGCTTGATATGTTCTGGAAATGACAGTTTTACCCACTAAATCTTGCATTAATTTAGCGTGAAATCGTGTCGATGCGTATCGTGCGGGAATAACTGCTATTATTTTCATAAATTACTTTTGAGATACAAACTTACAAATGATTTTATAAATAAAACTATTCTTCAAAACTTTCGTCTTTGAAACCTATTAAATACAACTTATCTTTAGCTCTTGTAATTGCGGTGTACAACCATCGAATATAATCTCTATCGATGCCATTTGGCAAATATGGCTGCTCTATAAACACAGTATTCCACTGACCTCCTTGCGATTTATGGCAGGTTATTGCATAAGAAAACTTGACTTGCAACGCATTGAAATATTCATTTTCTTTTACCTTTTGAAACATTTTATACTTGGTTTCTCCTTCATAATCTTTCATCACTTCTTGGTACAATCTATTCGATTCTTCGTAGGTTAACGATGGTGATTCACTGGCAATTGTGTCCATCAATAATACCGTTTCTAAAGGGATTTGATTGGGATAATCGACCATTCTGATTTTGACTTTTGCAAATTTAAAACCATATAATTCTTGAATATTAAAAATCTCTAGAACTTCAATAATATCACCATTGGCAATAAAACCAGCTTCATCAGAATCTTTAAGCCAAAAGTAATTATTTTTCACCACCATCAAAAAATCGCCCGTGGACAATTCACTTTCCTTGTCTAATATTTTGGTACGGATTTGCTCATTATATTGATTTGCTCTTTTATTAGAACGCACGATAAAGGCAGTATCTTCAATACTATAATTGCTATATGCCGAATTAATTGCGTCTTGAATATCGTAGCCATCGGTGAGGCGAACAATATCTTTAAAACCTCGTAATTGGAATTTGAAACTGTCAAAAAAAGTATCTTTCAACACTTCTCGAAGTTCGGTCGCATTGAATAAAATACCTGAATTTTCTTCTTGCCGCATCACTTCGTCCAACTCAATGTGCTTGATTTCTTTGTTGTAATGAATTCCCAAAGTATCAATATTTAAAGCGGGCGAAATGTCTAAATTTACTGGAGGCAACTGCGCTGTATCTCCCAATAAAATCATTTTGCAATTGCTTCCAGAATAAATATAAGAAATCAAATCGTCTAATAAAGACCCATTTTCATACATTTTACTTTCGGAATTGGTATCCGAAATCATCGAGGCTTCATCTACAATAAAGAAAGTATTTTTGTGTTTGTTTTGTTGCAAAGTAAAACTCACGCCACCACCAGCGGCTTTCTTTGGGAAATATATTTTTTTGTGAATGGTAAAGGCAGGTTTCTGAGAATAATTTGCAATAACTTTTGCCGCACGACCTGTTGGCGCAAGCAGAACATACTTTTTATTAATTTCTACTAAGTTATTTACAATTGTAGAAATCACAGTAGTTTTTCCAGTTCCTGCATATCCTTTCAAGACAAATATTTCATTATTATCGTCATTGGTTATAAATTCTGCAATTTGCTGAAAAAAAATATCCTGTTTATTCGTAGGAGTAAACGGAAATTGTCTTCGCAATAGTGAGTAAAAATGACTAGAATTCATTAATGAATATTTCATCGCAAAGTACGCAAAGTTTTTGGAGATGACTTTATTTTGAATCAAATTCTATAAATATATTTGTTGTCAATCTTACTTTATTCAACATAAACATAATTTTATTCCCTCTAAAAATTATTGTCATTTAAAAAAATTGTAAGTTTGCGATAATCATCAACTATTTATGTCGGTAAACGCAAACATAACGGATAAAAAATATAAAAAACTAACACTTCAAGTAAATTTGAATGGGTTTTCATTTTGTGTTTTTGACACTTTAAATCAGGTTGTACTAAGTGTAAAAGTGATTGATTTTGATGCCTTTCCAAAAGCTGCTAAAGTTGAAAGTTATTATTGGAAAGCATTTACGGATAACCCAGAATTGAAAGATTCCTATGATGAAGTTATTGTTTTACATGATAGCAATTTAGACACGTTTGTTCCTACAGCGCTATTTGACGGGCAATTTATAGGAAGTTATCTGCAATACAATACAAAGGTTTTTGAAACTGATTTCTTTGCGTTTGATGCGCTTTCAAGTTACGAAATAAACCATGTTTTCATTCCTTTCGTAAACATCAATAATTATTTACTAGATCAGTTTACTACTTTTAATTATAAACATGCGAATAGTATATTAGTGTCAAAATTATTAGATCTTTCTAAAAATGTAGATGAAAAACAAGTATTTGTTCATTTCGCAGCCAACAAATTTGAAATTATAATTGTTCAAAATCAAAAATTATTACTGTTCAATTCTTTCGATTTTGTTACAAAAGAAGATTTTATATACTATCTTTTGTTTACCACTGAACAATTAAATCTAAATCCAGAGCATTTTAAAGTTTCCCTCCTAGGAACTATTACTGAAGAATCTGATTTATACCAAATTGCATATAAATATGTAAGAAACATTTCATTGTTGGATGTTTCCGATTTACAAAAACACAATGATTTTTCAACTGCTCAAAATTTAAAGCATTTTATACTATTCCAATCGTGAGAATAATTTCAGGTAAATTCAAAGGAAGACGCATTTTTCCTCCAAAAAACCTACCCGTACGCCCAACAACAGACATGAGTAAAGAAGCATTATTCAATGTTTTGAACAATTATTTTAATTTTGAAGGCTTAAAAATTTTAGACTTATTTGCAGGAACTGGTAATATCAGTTTCGAATTTGCTTCTCGTGGAAGTGACAACATCACCTCTGTTGATGCTGATTTTGGCTGTGTGAAATTTATTAAGCAAGTTGCCGTAGAATACGATTTTAATATTGCAGCAATGCGTAGTGATGTCTTTAAATTTTTAGAAAAAAATACCAATTCCTACGATATTGTTTTTGCAGATCCACCGTATGCTTTGGACCAAAAAACATTTGAAAATATTGTTACTTTAGTATTTCAACAAGATTTACTTCAGGAAGATGGTATGATGGTTATTGAACATTCAAAATATACCAAGCTCGATCATATGATTCATTTTTCTTTCAAGAAAAGTTACGGTGGTTCTATTTTTAGTTTCTTTGAAATTAGTGAAAATGCCGATGAAGATGTAAAAGTTGATATAGAAGTAACTGAAGAAGATTAGAAAATATGTCTAAGGTCGAATGTCTAAAAGTATAATGAAAAAATAATTCATTTCTACTTATAATTCCTAATTATCTCGTCTAAAAATAGAAAAACCCGCTCAAATGAACGGGTTATCTGAATGTAAAATATATTGAATATTATACATGCAATGCTCTATTATCTGTAGCTGCCAATGCTGCTTCTTTTATTGCTTCTGCAAATGTTGGGTGCGCGTGACTCATTCTTGAAATATCTTCGGCTGAAGCCTTGAATTCCATAGCGGTAACAGCTTCTGCAATTAAATCTGCACAACGAGCACCAATCATATGAACACCCAACACTTCATCTGTTTTAGCGTCAGCAAGAATTTTCACAAATCCATCTAAATCACCACCAGCTCTTGCTCTTCCCAATGCTTTAAATGGGAAACTACCCGATTTAAAATCAACTCCAGAAGCTTTCAATTGCTCCTCTGTTTGCCCAACTGCAGCCACTTCTGGCCAAGTATAAACAACTCCTGGAATCAAATTATAATTGATATGTGGTTTTTGTCCCGCCAAGATTTCTGCAACCATTGTTCCTTCTTCTTCCGCTTTGTGTGCTAACATTGCTCCACGAACAACATCACCAATTGCATATATATTAGGAACTGAAGTTTGCAAATGGTCGTTTACTTCCACTTGTCCTCTATCAGAAATTTTAACTCCCGCTTTTTCTGCATTTAATCCTGCTGTAAAAGGGCTACGACCCACAGAAACTAAGGAATAATCGCCTTCTAAAGTAATGGTTTCGCCTTTCGCATTTTCAGCTTGAACCGTAACTACATCTCCAGAACGTTCCACCGATTTAACTTTATGAGAAACATAGAATTTCATGCCTTGTTTTTTCAAGACTTTTGTTAATTCTTTAGATAATGAAGCGTCCATTCCTGGAATAATTCTATCCATAAATTCTACGACCGAAACTTGCGCTCCTAAACGAAGATATACTTGTCCTAATTCGATACCGATAACTCCACCTCCAATAATTACAAGGTGTTTTGGCACTTCTTTCAATTTCAAAGCTTCAGTAGAAGTGATAATTCTTTCTTTGTCAATTTTTATAAATGGCAACGAAGACGGTTTTGATCCTGTTGCAATAATAATATTTTTTGCTTCTAATGTTTCTGAAGTTCTGTCTACTTTAGTTACCTTAACAGAAGTAGCACTTTCAAAAGAACCTAATCCTTCAAAAACAGTTACTTTATTTTTGTCCATTAAGTATTTAACACCGCCAGAAGTTTGATCTACAACTGCTTGTTTGCGAGCAATCATTTTCTCTAAATTCACTATTACTTCTCCAGAAACTTCAATTCCGTGTTCAGCAAAATGTGCAATTTCGCTGTAATGGTGGGACGAAGCAAGTAAGGCTTTCGATGGTATACAACCTACATTCAGGCACGTTCCACCAAGTGTTGAATATTTTTCTATAATGGCAGTTTTCATTCCCAATTGTGCGCAACGAATTGCAGCTACATATCCTCCAGGTCCTGAACCAATGATGACTACGTCAAATGAACTCATAATATATATTTTGATGTGTTTTATAAATGTCGCACAAAATTAAGAAATTTAAAAACTATTTTTACACTTTTTCATTTCTAAATTTAAATTTAAACCTCAATTAAAGTGGTATATTTTACCTCACTAATCATGAATGTACTGTGGGTGCTGCCAATGTGTTCTAACGTAGTCAATTTGTTTACTAGAAATTCCCTGTAGGCTTCCATATCCTTGACTGCTATTTTCAAAATGTAGTCGTAATCGCCGCTCACGTGGTGGCATTCTAAAATTTCTGAGAGTTTAACCACTTCAATTTCAAACTTGGTTAGGAATTCTCTAGTGTGCTGAATGAGTTTAAGATGACAAAAAACCACGAATCCTTTATCGACTTTGGAGCGGTTTATCAATACCACATATTTATCGATAATTCCTTCACGTTCTAATTTTTTGATTCGTTCATATACGGCAGTTACTGACAAATTAAGCTTCAACGAAAGCTCTTTTGTTGTTTTTTTGCTATCGGTTTGAAGCAGGAACAGCAGTTTTTTATCTATTAAATCCATATTTTTTTTAGAATTAAAATATTTAAAATTATAAAGGTTTAAAAAAATCTAATAACCATTGTATTTAATTACAAAAATAGAAAATTAAACTATTATAAAGTAATTAAACAATAAATTAATCTAAATATAATTGATTGTATTGTATATAAATCTACTATTTTGTTATTTTGAATGTATTTAATTTAAAATTAAAACGTACTAATAAACGAAAAAAACCTAGCGCAGACCTGTCTGCCGACAGGCAGGTAAAAGTGGATTGCAACGGATAGCTGGAAACCTGTCTGCCGGAAGGTAGGAAGATCCTAAAAAAAAACTAAATAAAATACTTATGGAAAATTTTAATCCCGCAGACAACATTCAGGACTTGCAATATTTTGGAGAATTTGGAGGCGTAAATCCATCCATTTCTGATAGTTCGACCTATACTTTTCTATCGGCAAAAACCATGTTCGACACATTTGAAGGCAATGCAGAAGGCTGTTATTTGTATTCCCGACATTCATCGCCGAGCAACTTATACCTCGACAAGGCAATGGCAGCAATGGAAGGCACGGAATCTGCCAATGTTTCGGCATCGGGAATGGGCGCTATTACTCCTACACTTTTACTGCTTTGCTCACAGGGCGACCACATTGTTTCGAGCCGCACAATCTACGGCGGAACGTATGCGTTTTTGAAAAATTTTACCCCTAAATTTGGCATCAAAACCACGTTTGTTGCCATCACAAAAATAGCCGTTGTAGAAGCTGCAATTACACCCGAAACCAAAGTTTTATATTGTGAAACCGTGAGCAATCCGTTGCTAGAAGTTGCCGATATTGCCAGTTTATCGAAACTTGCCAGGAAATATAATTTGAAATTGGTGGTTGACAATACATTTTCGCCTTTATCCGTTTCGCCAATACTTTTAGGAGCAGATATTGTGATTCACAGTTTGACGAAATATATCAACGGAAGCAGTGATACTGTGGGCGGAGTAACCTGTGCCTCTCAAGAATTTATCGATAGTTTGAAAAATGTGAACAACGGGGCAAGCATGCTTTTAGGACCTACAATGGACAGTTTGCGTTCGGCAAGTGTCATGAAAAACCTACGCACGCTGCACATTCGGATGAAACAACACAGCTATAATGCACTTTATTTGGCGGAACGATTCGAGAAAGATGGTATAAAAACCGTTTATCCTGGTTTAAAAAGTCATCCAAGTCACGAAATCTATAAAAACATGATTAATCCAGAATATGGTTTTGGCGGAATGATGACGCTGGATGTGGGCACTTTGGACCAAGCCAACGCCTTGATGGAATTGATGCAAAGCAAAAATTTAGGTTATTTGGCGGTGAGTTTAGGATTCTATAAAACCTTGTTCAGCGCTCCAGGAACATCAACATCCAGTGAGATTCCTTTGGACGAACAAAAAGAAATGGGCTTAACCGATGGTTTAATTCGTTTTTCAATTGGACTCGACAATGATATCGAAAGAACCTACCAAAGCATGAAATCGTGTATGATAGCACTCGCCATTCTTTAATTTTATGTAAATATTTATTGTTGAAAATCTGCGGGAATATACTTCAATAGATTATTTTATTTGGGCGTGTTCCTTCGTAAAAACTATTTTAAATCTATCAACTTACATTTTATTCAGGATAAACGAATGTAATTTTATATATTTATAAATGAATTATTTGACTTTATTTTCTATAAAAATTCAAGAATGGAAAACGAAATGAAAAAACATTGGGAAACAGTTTATGAAACTAAAAACCCAGAACAAGTTAGTTGGACACAAGAAATCCCAAAAACTTCGCTAAATTTTATTCATAACTTTAGGTTAAACAAAAAAGCGAAAATTATCGATATTGGAGGCGGCGATAGTAAATTGGTAGATTTTTTACTTGAAGAAGGATTTGAAAATATAACTGTTTTGGATATTTCAGAGAAAGCAATTGAAAAAGCACAACTCCGATTAGGTTCAAAAGCCAATAAAATTAATTGGATAGTTTCGGACATAACCCAATTTGTCCCAACAACTCAATACGATGTTTGGCACGACAGAGCTGCTTTTCATTTTTTGATTACTCAGGAACAAATTAATTCGTATGTATCAATCATAAAAAAATTCGTTTCAAATTACATTATAATTGGAACATTTTCAGAAAATGGACCAAAAAAATGCAGTGGTTTAGAAATCAAACAATATTCTGAAGAAGCAATGACGAAATTATTTCAAAATGAATTTAAAGTTGTTAGATGTTTCAATGAAGACCATACAACTCCTTTTGACACAACCCAAAATTTTATCTTTTGCAGTTTTAAAAGAATTCACAACAAAACCTAAAATCGGAAATGATTTGTTACAAATAAGCCAACAAAATGGAAAATACCTATAGAATTTTTGGAATGAGATGCATTACGATTGCGTAATTTGAAAATAAAATAAAAAAATTAAAACAAAGGAATTTAATTAATTTAACAAACCTTTGTGAGGCGTTGCTTAAACCAATTTTTATTTTTGCAGTCCTACAAAAAAGGATTTATATTATATGAAAAATTTAAAAACAGTAATCACATTTGTGGTGCTTTCAATTTCATTCTTGAATTTTGCACAAAAAAGACCTGAAGCTAAAAAAATCAAAATTACAGGAAATATAATTGAAAAAGTTAGTAAACAAGTACTAGAATACGCTACGATTACCTTTATAAATAATAGAAATCCTAAAATTATTTTCGGTGGAATTACAAATGCAAAAGGAGAATTTGATATTGAAATTAACCCTGGAAGTTACGATGTTAAGATTGAATTCATATCCTTTAAATCTAACGAACTTAAACAACAACTATTTAAAGACAATACTAATTTAGGACAAATTGCCTTAATAGAGGACGCCAATCAGTTGAATGAGGTCGTAATTAGATCTGAAAAAACAACAGTTGAAATAAAATTAGATAAGAAAGTCTACAATGTAGGTACTGATTTAATGGTTAAAGGTGGAACTGTGAGTGATGTATTGGATAATATTCCTTCGGTTTCTGTAGATTCTGACGGAGCTATAAGCCTTAGAGGAAATTCAAATGTTAGAATTTTAATTGATGGAAGGCCTTCTAATGCAATTAATATATCTGAAGCTTTGCGTCTAATTCCTGCCGATGCAATTGATAAAGTTGAAGTAGTTACCAATCCTTCTGCTCGTTATGATTCTGAAGGGGGAGGCGGACTTTTGAATATTATTCTGAAAAGAGGTAAAAACAAAGGACTTAACGGAACTGTTATTGCCTCTGCTGGAAATCCTGAAAATTATGGTCTTTCGGGAAATATAAATTATAAATCAGAAAAATTTAATGTTTTCACAACTACAGGATATAATTATAGAACTAACCCTGGCTATTTTAAATTCAATACCGAATATTTAAATCCCCCTGTAGACTCTCCAAAATATATTAATGAATTTCGATCTAACGAACGTTTGAGCAAAGGGTACAACTCTAATTTTGGAATTGATATTTATATTGACAAAACTACAACTTGGTCTAATGCCGTAAATCTTAGAAAAAATAACGGTAGTAATCCAGAAACTGTTTCTTATGATAATTTTGATGTAAACAATGTTTACATAAACACCAACTACCGCTTTAGCGATCAGTTAAACGAAGGAGTGAATACAGAATACACAACAAATTTTACAAAAAAATTCAAACGTGACGGGCATAAATTCACAATAGACGGTTCGTTTTCTAAAAACACGGATAGTGATTTTTCGGCAATCACGAGCTTAATTGCAGAAAAAACCAGCAACGAACAAAATCAAAAACGCAACATAATTCAGTCTGATTATGTACTTCCTTTTGGAAAAGCCAATCAATTAGAATTTGGCTACAAAGGTGATTTCGGCAAATTAATAACAGATTTTAAAGTGGGATCTTTAGATGCAGGTGGTGTTTATACGCCAAACGCACGATACACGAATATTCTTGATTATCGCGAATCCATAAATGCTTTGTATTCTCAATTTGGGACCAAAGTCAATAAATTCTCTTTCTTATTTGGATTGCGCTGGGAAGATTCAAAAATTGAAATCAACGAATTGTTAAGCAACGATTTCAATACTCAAAAATACAGCAATTTCTTTCCAAGTGCTTTTTTTACTTATGAAATTTCTGCCGAAAGCAGCGTTTCTTTAAGCTATAGCAAAAGAATATCAAGACCAAGAGGACGCCAAATAAACCCGTTTTCTAGCTACGCCAGTAACATAAATATTTTTAGAGGAAACCCAAATTTGAAACCAGCTTTCACCGATGCTATTGATTTTGGTTACCTAAAACGTTGGGACAAATTGACATTCAATACGTCAATGTATGCTAATACAACAACCAATTCCTTTCAATATATTCGTCGTGAAAGCGGTGATTTTGTAAATGGAATCCCCGTAATTTTAAGCACACCAATAAATTTAGCAACAGAATACCGTTACGGATTTGAATTTACCTTGAATTATTCCCCTTATAAATGGTGGAAATTAAATAGTAATTTCAACTTTTATAAAGTCCAAACACAAGGGGATTTCTCCTATACCAACACCCAAAACGTTACAGTAACTCAAAATTTCGACAACTCGGCATCATCTTGGTTCACCAGATTAACATCTAAAGTAACCTTGCCTTACAAAATTGATTGGCAAACAAACGTAACCTACAATGGACCAGAAAACAATGCGCAAGGAAAAACATTAGGTGTTATAGGTGCCAATTTAGGCTTTAGCAAAGATGTATTCAAAGACAAAGCAACCATTGCATTAAATGTTCAAGACGTGTTCAATTCCCGAAAAAGAATGTACGACACCAACATTCCAAACGTGCTAAATTCTTACACTGAAATGCAATGGAGAATGAGACAAATCACGTTATCATTCACTTATCGCTTCAATAAGAAAAAAGAAGAGAAAAGCAGAAATCAGAAAAGAGACTCTGAAAATGGAGATGATTTTCAAGGATAAAAAAAAGGACTCGTTATTGCGGGTCCTTTTTTTTGGAAAATCAGATTAAACTGATTGCTCTTTTTTAGCTTTTCTTTCTTTGTACATTTCCCATAAAGCACCGCCAACCCAATATTGAACGAAACCAATTAAGAAAAACATCAACCAAAATCCCATGGTAAGGATGGTTAAGAAAAGTAAAAATCCTAAATACTGTGAAAATTCAAACATGATTATCGGAATTATTGAATATGATTACAAATGTAAGTTTATTATTTTTTCTTACCAATTAATCACCCTCAATTTTTAAAAAATAGTTTTTTATACGTAATTTTGACAAAATCTTTAGGAGCTCTTTCCAGCTTTCGCCTTTATCTTTTTGGTTTTTCATTCTTCAAACCCAAAAAGGATACCGGCTCAATCTGGGCTAAACCTAAAACTACGATCAATAAAATAACAAACACACAATAAAATGGAATTCAGAATCGAAAAAGACACCATGGGTGAAGTTAAAGTCCCTGCAAATAAATATTGGGGCGCACAAACAGAACGTTCTAGAAACAATTTTAAAATTGGTCCTTCAGCATCTATGCCAAAAGAAATTATCGAAGGATTTGCTTACTTAAAAAAAGCTGCAGCCTACGCAAATTGTGATTTGGGAGTGCTACCAATAGAAAAAAGAGATGCCATTGCAACTGTTTGCGACGAAATACTAGCTGGAAAATTAGACGATGAATTTCCATTAGTAATTTGGCAAACTGGTTCGGGAACCCAAAGCAACATGAACGTAAACGAAGTAGTTGCCAATCGCGCACAAGTTTTAAAAGGATTTAAAATTGGGGAAGGCGAGCAATTCATCAAAGCCAATGACGATGTCAACAAATCGCAATCTTCCAACGACACCTACCCTACTGGAATGCATATTGCAGCCTACAAAGCAGTGGTTGAAGTTACAATTCCTGGAATTGAAAAATTAAGAGACACACTTCATGCAAAAGCAATCGCTTATAATACAGTTGTAAAAATTGGTCGTACACACTTGATGGATGCAACACCTCTTACATTAGGTCAAGAAATTTCTGGTTATGTAGCACAATTAAACTACGGTTTAAAAGCAATTAAAAACACGTTAGCACATTTATCGGAAGTGGCTTTAGGTGGTACTGCTGTAGGAACTGGATTGAATACGCCTGAAGGATATGATGTGAAAGTAGCAGAATATATTGCAAAATTCACAGGTCACCCTTTTGTAACGGCTGAAAATAAATTTGAAGCTTTGGCTGCTCACGATGCAATTGTAGAAACACACGGTGCATTAAAACAAGTGTCGGTTTCTTTGAATAAAATCGCAAATGATGTACGCATGTTAGCTTCAGGACCACGCTCTGGAATTGGAGAAATCCTAATCCCAGAAAACGAACCAGGTTCGTCTATCATGCCCGGAAAAGTAAATCCAACACAATGTGAAGCACTTACAATGGTTTGCGCACAAGTAATGGGTAATGACGTCGCAATTTCAATTGGTGGAATGCAAGGTCATTATGAATTGAATGTTTTCAAACCTTTGATGGCTGCAAATTTCTTGCAATCGGCACGTTTATTAGGCGATGCTTGTATGTCATTTGATGAACATTGTGCACAAGGAATTGAACCTAATTACAAAAGAATTGAAGAATTAGTAAACAACTCTTTGATGTTAGTTACCGCTCTAAATACTAAAATCGGCTATTACAAAGCAGCGGAAATTGCTCAAACGGCACACAAAAACGGAACTACTTTGAAAGAAGAATCGGTTCGGTTGGGTTATGTTTCTGCAGAAGATTTTGATGCTTGGGTAAAACCCGAAGAAATGGTTGGAAGTTTAAAATAACTTTTGAATTTATTAGCATAAAAAAAACCTTTCAATTGAAAGGTTTTTTTTATGTCATTTAAGTTAAAAATATTAATTATCTCTAATTACATGTGCTACACCCGTAATTGTATGAGAACCAGTCGTATTGGTATAGGTTCCATTAAAAGTAATATCAATGTATTGACCAATTGCACCAACGCTACTTAGGTTATAAGAAACAGTATTTACCGTTTGCACGTTGATTGCTCCTGTGTCTGCCGATTCAATTGAAAATAATGAAGAAGTATATATCCCTGGAATAATAGTATTCCCATAAAGATAAAATCCTTGGCTAGTAGTAGGTGTATTTACAGTATAAGCAGAAATTGTTAAACCACTATTTGTTGTACCCGAAGCCGATGATCTTCCCAAAGCTGTAATATTCGCAATAATATATTTTGTAGGATTAGCGTCAATTCTATAGGAAATAAACTCTGAAATAGTACTACAAGCCGTTAGATTTCCAACATTTGTTATAGGGTTGGTAAAAGTGAAATTTATCGGGTTTGTAGTTTGCAAATTTTCATAGTCAAAACCTTGTAAAGTAAAGCCTGTATTTGTTGCGCTACAAACTAACATAGTAAAACTAAAAGAGGCATTTGTAACGGTTGCCAACACATTTTGATTTCCGTAATGCAATAGTACATAACCATTGCTAACGTTAGTTCCATCACATTTTAATAAATTTCCCTGAACTAAAGTTGATTGTATTGTAGAATTTGTAATTACAACATTTGGTAAAGTAGTATCTGAAGAAAACGGACCAACAGAGGAAGTATAAATTACATTATCACAAGTGTCATATACAGTCATTGTCAATGTTTCATTGGCTGGAACCAATCCACAAACCTGTCCTAAATTATTGGTAAATCCATTAACAGAATAGGTGCTTGAAGCTCTTCGTAATGCAACTTTTAAGTTTGACAATGGTGATCCAACAGTATTTACAACCGTTACAGTCAAATTGATTGTTGGAAACTGCGCATCGCAATTCCACCATGAAAAGTGCGAAACGGTACCTACATATTTCGTTCCTTGTTTTGTTGCCAAACCTTCTTCTTTCCAATAACCCAAAGTTTCATCAAAATGCCAAAGCGGAATAGTTGATGGTGAAGATGCTAATTGTGATGTAGCGATTGGCATTTCAATTTGAGCTGTTGTTGAAATTTGTAATTTTTGAGAAGCAGTACCTCTTAACTCAATATTCATCATACCATACGTTTCTAAAACTCGCTCTTCACCGCTTGAATTCACTGCCAATAGCATTCCCGGCATCTTGTCTAAAATAGTTGGATCTGAAGGATTTAAATGTTTCATAATTACACTCACCGCACCAGAATAAGCCGTACCAGTTGTTGTTTTAAAATTACCATCAAAGGTAACTTTTGCACCATTTGTTAAAGAAACACTTCCTGAAGTTCCTGAATTTACTGTGCCTACAATAGTTCCTGATAAAAGTGTAATTTTAAGATTGTTTATTCCACTAGTAGGAACCAATGAACGGGAGCCGTCTAAATAACCAGCTTTTTTGGCTGTTACAAAAGCAAATTTTTCACGAACTGTAGCGTTATTAATAATGAAAACACCATTTACATCAGTTGTAGCTGTTTTATTTGAAATAGTGATAGCTACATTAGACAAAGGAATATTGTTTTCATCAATAATTTGTCCACTAAAATTTTTTGATACTTCACTTCCAAAGTTTAATGGAGTATCGATTGAATTACCATTGTTCCCAGAATCATTACTACAACTGCTGAATAAAAATGGAAACAGCAAAACCAAAAGAAAGAGTTTTTTTGCATTCATAATGTCTATTGTTTGAGGGTTAATATTATCAAATATAAATAAAAAAATATTATTTATTGATTTGTTCACTTAATAATTTATTAAGAGCAGCACTTTCCTCTTTGTTTAAATTAGATAGTACCATTTCAAAATAGCTTCTCACATTTTGATTTTTCAAGAGCAATCTTATTTTATCTCTGCCAAATTTTGAAAATTGCCATTTGTGACTAACCAAAGCGTTCACTATAAATGGCAACACATTTTTGTCTTTTTCATTTATAAAAAGTACCTTTTCTAGTGCATTTTGACGAATGGAACTTTCGTATTTTGGAGAACAATAATCTAGCAATTCATCATAATATTTGGCTTTATTATCCAATTCATACTCATTTGTTCCAAGCGCTAATGTCAGCCACAGAATACGAAGATTTTTATCGTTAAAACCTATCCAATCTTTTGATTTTTCGAGGTATTTTATTTGGTCTTTAGGAAATTGCGACCACAATGAATTTAACGCAACTTCCCTTGTAATATAGGATTTATCATCCAATAATGTCTCAAATTCCACTTTGAATTCTAACGGGATTATTGGTGTTGTATTTGCAATTGCCTGTCGGATATTTACTTCATTTGTAGCCATTCCCAAACGTAAAAGCACTGCTTTATTAGCAAATGAAACGTTCTCAACTTGATAGATAATTTCTTCTTTTATGGGAAAATACGCATCCGATTGCATTGTTTTCATAAAAATATCTTGCTTTTCTAAAAACGGCTTATTCTTAAGTTTTTTTATTTCTAATAACGCCTTTATCGATTCGTTTTTTGATAGTAATTCAGTTGCTTTTTGGTTATCAAAACTAGAACTTTCCAACCATTTTATTCTAAAAGCATCCACATCGTACTTGGAAACTTTTCTTATTTCATTCAAGAAATCATCTGTATTTACGTTTTTAAAAGAATACTTTTTCAAATAGTTTTGAACCGCTTTCTGAAAAACCTTAGCTCCAATTCCATCACGCAAAACATGCAAAGTCCAGGCTCCCTTTTGATAAAATGATAAAGAACTTGCTTTTTCATTCAAAATCGGAATCGTATCTGTTTTAGAAACCGACTTCAATTGCTGAGAAATAGAGTATAATTTAAAATAAAAATAATCTTCCCCAAAGACTTCTTTCTCTGCCAATAAAGCATAATAAGTGGCAAATCCTTCCTGCAGCCAATGGTGTTTTCCACTTTCCGCAGTTACCAAATCTCCAAACCATTGGTGTGCCAATTCGTGTGCGTTTACGTTCACATAATTTTTATCTTCAAACCCAATTTCATCAACCACAAAATCTCTTGAAAAAACCGTTGCCGAAGTATTTTCCATTCCTGCATACAAAAAATCGCGAACCGGAATTTGCTTATAGATTTCCCATGGGTACTTCACTCCTATTTCTTTTTCAAAAAAATCAAAGATAGTTTTAGAATACCGATACGTTGGTTCTAGCTTAGCCTCATCCTCGTTTTCGATATAAAAACACAACGGAATTCCATTCTTGGCTTTCTCATTTTGGACTTCAAATTTTCCAATGGCAAACATCAAAAGGTAACTGCTCATTGGCTTTTTCATTCTGTATTGCCAATCAGTGGTATCAGAGTTGACTGTTTTATTTACTAAAACCCCATTGGAGATTACTTGGAAGTTTTTATCAAAATTGACATCTAAGTTGAAGATTACTTTTTCATTGGCATCATCAAAACTTGGAAACCAATTGCTCGTAAATTTTCCTTGCCCTTGTGTCCAAATTTGAAGGTTTTCATCAGCTCCTACAAAATACATTGTTTGTTTCGGCTTTGCCAAATAATTAAAAATTAAGGTGTTTTTACCAATTGTAAACCCTTCAAAAAGCGCGATTTTCTTTCCTGAATTTTTATAATTAACAACACTATTATTAATTTTCAAATTCGTAAAAGTCATGTTTTGAGCATCAATTTTTATAGTATCTATTGCACTTGTAACTTGAAATTCATAGGTTACTTCCCCAGAAACTGATTTCTCAATTGGATTGATTTCGATTTTACCCAATACCGATTTGAAATCTACAAATTTGGTTTGTTGGGCAAATGAAAAAACTGAAAATAACAGGATTAGGTATTTCATTTAATATCGTTCTTCGTACATTTTTAATAATTGCGTTACCGAATTCCAATTGCGAATTGTTGCCGTTAGATTCAGTTTTTTCTCAATATATTTTTGGTCCAATCTTGTTTTACCTGCACCAATATCATACTTAATAAAGATTCTTGTTCCATCAATTCGGGCTTCATCAGGCTTGAATTGACTAATTTTCAAATCGTTGATATTTACGCTTCGCAGCTCTTTGGAAACAAAAGCAACGTATAATTTTTTAATATCAACCTCTTTTTCTTTCAAAAAAGTATTGTTGCTAAAACAGGATTCTAAATCCGTTTTTCCGATAACAATAATGGGAACATCGTGACCAAAAACCTTGAAAATTTCTTGCTTGATTACAAAACCAACTTTTGAAGCACTTTCCTCATCGGTATCTACAAAAACATTTCCAGATTGAATGTAGGTTTGCACTTTTTGAAAACCTATTTTTTCTAAAGTAGCTTTTAAAACATCCATTTTTATCATATTATGCCCAGAAACATTGATGCCACGAAGAAGTGCGAGATGAGTTATCATTATTTATGTTTTTAATGATTCAAAGATATTGTGTTTATGCTTCATTTCACAACAATAGTTAAAATAGTTATTCCTACACATTTTCAAATTTCCAAACAAAAAACTATCTTCGCAAGATGCAAAATAATCTACTTCAAACTCCCATTGAATACTTGAAAGGCGTTGGCCCCCAACGTGGAGATTTGTTGCGAAAAGAATTGGGCATTCACAAATACCAAGATTTAATCAATTTTTATCCCAATCGGTATATTGACCGCACTCGCTATTATAAAATCAATGAATTAGACAATAATAGTACTGAAGTTCAATTGATTGGAAAAATAATAAACATAAAAACTATTGAACCTGCCAAAGGAAAAAAACGATTGGTTGCCTCTTTTGTAGATGAAACTGGGCAAATGGAATTGGTTTGGTTTCAAGGTCATAAATGGATTCGAGAGAGTTTAGAATTGAATGTTCCCATCGTAATTTTCGGAAAATGTGCGTCATTTGGAAATGTCTATACTATGGCACATCCTGAAATTGAGTTACTTTCGGAACACGAGCAAAGTTTACGCTCCGCAATGCAACCGGTATATCCTTCTACGGAAACGCTTTCAAATCGTGGGATTACCAACCGCGTGGTTAACAAATTAATGCAGCAATTATTTCAAGAAACACAGGCATTATTTTCAGAAACCTTACCTGACTATTTGATGAACGAGTTGAAATTGGTTTCTAAAAAAGAAGCACTTTTCAACATTCATTTTCCAAAAAATGGAGAAGCATTGGCGAAAGCCCAATTCCGATTAAAATTTGAAGAATTATTTTTCATCCAATTGCAATTAATCACTAAAAACTTAGTCCGTAAGCATAAAATCAAAGGACACGCTTTTGAAAAAGTAGGAGTATTATTCTCTGATTTTTATGCCAATCATCTGCCATTTGAATTGACAAATGCTCAAAAAAGAGTTATCAAAGAAATCCGAAATGACATGGGTTATCCTGCCCAAATGAACCGATTATTGCAAGGCGATGTGGGTTCTGGAAAAACAATTGTAGCGTTTATGAGTATGCTTTTGGCTTTGGATAATGGCTTCCAAGCCTGCTTAATGGCACCTACGGAAATACTCGCAAATCAGCATTTTATAGGTTTGTCAGAATTGGCTAAAACCTTAAATATCAACATAAAAAAGCTTACCGGTTCTTCCAAAACTTCAGAGAGAAAAATCATTCACGAAGAGTTAGAAAATGGGACTTTGCAAATTCTAATAGGAACCCACGCCCTATTAGAAGACAAGGTAAAATTCCATAATTTAGGATTGGCAATTATTGACGAGCAACATCGTTTTGGTGTCGAGCAACGCTCAAAATTGTGGAAGAAAAATGACATTCCTCCACACGTTTTAGTGATGACCGCAACCCCAATTCCAAGAACTTTGGCGATGAGTTTGTACGGTGATTTAGACATTTCATTAATAGAAGAATTACCTCCGGGCAGAAAACCAATTCAAACCGTGCACCGTTACGATTCCAATCGATTAAATGTTATGGCGTTTGTAGGCGACCAAATTGCTTTAGGACGACAAATTTACGTGGTTTATCCTTTGATTCAGGAATCCGAAAAAATGGATTTCAAAGATTTAATGGACGGCTACGACACCATTTCTCGTGATTTTCCGCTACCAAAATACGCTGTTTCTATCCTTCATGGAAAGATGAAAGCTGCCGAAAAAGACTTTGAAATGCAGCGATTTTCCGAAGGAAAAACCAATATTATGGTAGCGACTACCGTTATCGAAGTGGGTGTAAATATACCCAATGCCAGCGTTATGATTGTAGAAAGTGCCGAGCGTTTTGGGCTTTCACAACTGCATCAATTGCGAGGTCGTGTGGGTCGTGGCGCCGATCAAAGCTACTGTATTTTGATGAGTTCCAACAAACTATCCAACAACAGCAAGACACGCATGGACACAATGGTACGCACCAATGATGGCTTTGAAATTGCGGAAGTCGATTTGAAACTTCGTGGTCCTGGAGATTTAATGGGCACCCAACAAAGTGGTGTTTTGAACCTTCAAATTGCCGATTTAGTTCGAGATAGAGATATCCTTTATTTGGCTCGAAACTACGCTGTAAAAATCCTAAAAGAAGATGCTTCATTAGAAAAGTTTGAGCATTCAGTAATGCGAGCGGTTTTCATAGAAATGACAAAAAGAAAAAACATTTGGAATTACATCAGCTAATTCTAATCAATCACTTGTTATAAAACCCTAACTATAAATACAAAACTGATTGAAAACGCTAAATTTGTACTTTTCTATACTACACCGATAATGCAGATTTACTTCGTAAGTTCGCTATCGCTCGGGTACAATTCGAGTTCACAAAAACAAGAAAAAAAAGAGTGGTTTTAATCTTAAAGTTGAAGAATCTTTAATAAATTCAGATTGACAAACATCCAACGTTAGGTTTGAAATGAATTTATGACTATCGCATGAAGGATGGCAACAGAAATCCTCTGTGAAATATAGTGGAACAGAGATTGCAGTGTACAGCCTGACCCGAACTTTTCGAGGGGCATGCCCAAATAAAACACATTCATAAAAATTGAAAAAGTTATAGTACTTTTACGGTTCAAAAAAAAACAGAAAATGTCTTCTCATCACATCGTTCGCGACGACCAAGAACCCGCTTTAATAATTGCCAATGGCGCTGCTTGTAGCTCTGAATTGTTAGGGCAATTACTGGAATGGTCGCCTTTGGTAATCGTTTTAGATTCGGCAATGGAACGCGTAGTAGAACTCGGAATAAAAGTAGATGTACTGTTGGGCGATTTTGACCGTGGTTTTGATGCTAATTACTACAAAGAAAGTCACTACCCTATTGAGATCATCCATGCGCCAGATCAAAACAAAACCGATTTGGAGAAAGCATTCGATTATTTGTACGAAAGGAAAATTCCAGCTGTTAACGTAGTTTGGGCAACGGGAAGGCGTGCCGACCACACGATTACGAATTTAACAAACATTGTTCAGTACCGTGAAAAACTAAAAATAGTGATTTTTGACGACCATTCAAAAGTGTTTCAATTGCAAAAAAAATATGAAAAATGGTACACCGCAAAAACGCTAATTTCTTTAATTCCGATTGGTAATGTGACAGGAATTCATTCTACAAACTTATTTTATCCTTTACAAAACGATACTTTAACGATGGGCTATCGAACGGGAAGTAGTAATTTTGTTGCTACTGACGGCTTGGTTACGATTGAACACAATGAAGGTGATTTGCTTTTAATGGAGTGTTTGGACTAAAGCGCTAATTCCAAATTTCTATTGCCTATCTTTGTTTTGAAATTAGAAAGATGACAACAAAAACGATTACCGAGAAAACCAATTTACACCCAAGAAATCCACACCGTTTTGGCTACGATTTCAACCAATTAATAGCAAGTTGCCCAAAACTTAAAGCGTTTGTTTTTACTAATGAATACGGAACCGAAACAATAGATTTTAGTATTCCTGAGGCGGTAAAAGCTTTAAATAATTCCTTATTGATTTCGGAATACGAAATTCAGAATTGGGATATTCCAAAAGATTATTTGTGCGCTCCAATTCCTGGAAGGGCTGATTATATTCACTATGTCGCTGATTTATTGGCTTCAAGTAACGATGGAATTATTCCTGAAGGAGAAACCGTACAAGGGTTAGACATCGGAATTGGTTCTAATTGTATTTATCCAATTATTGGGAATTCGGTTTATAATTGGAGTTTCGTTGGAACAGATATTGATGAAAATGCCATTCAAAATTGCAAAAAAATTATTGAAAACAATCCACAATTAATAGATGCTATTAGTTTACAACTTCAAGTAGAATCGCGTTTTATTTTCAAAAATATAATCACTCCCGAAGATAAATTTGCATTCACAATTTGCAATCCACCTTTTCATTCTTCGGCTGCCGAAGCAACTAAAAGTTCGTTACGAAAAGTCAACAATTTGGAACCTTCCGCAAAAGAAAAAATCATTAAACCCGTTCTGAATTTTGGTGGTCAAAACGCTGAATTATGGTGCGAAGGTGGTGAATTGGGTTTCATTACTCAAATGATATTTGAAAGTGCTAAATATCCGTTGCAGTGCTTATGGTTCACTACATTAGTATCCAAAAAAGAAAATCTTTCCAGCTTGTACAAGACTTTAAACAAAGTTAGTGCCGTTGAAGTTAAAACAATTGATATGGCGCAAGGGCAAAAAACAAGTCGAATTGTAGCGTGGACCTTCTTGAGTGAAGCCCAACAAAAAAGTTGGAAATTTTAAGAAGCTACAATCGTTTTTTTTGTAAATTTGATAGAAATAAATACATAATGAATACTGTTGAACTTAAAAATATTCTGATTTCTAAAATTTCGCAAATTGATGAATACAATCACGAAATATTAAAAGCTGAAGAAGATATTATAAACAACAAACTATATTCTCATAAACCAGTTGAAGAAAAAATTGAAGAATGGAAAAAACGATAGTTTGGACTGAAACCACTCTAAATCAATTAGATACTATTTATATTCTTAGAGTTCGACACACCAGTAGAAATCCAAAATTATATTCATAGTGCAAACCAACTTTAAACTTTAAACTTTAAACCTTTTTACCCTTTCCACATTTATCAATGAAATTCCAAGTTGTATCTGATTACCAACCCAAAGGCGACCAACCGCAAGCCATCGAAAAATTAGTTCGAGGTTTAAACGATGGCGACCAATTTCAAACTTTATTAGGAGTTACGGGTTCTGGAAAAACCTTTACCGTTGCCAATGTCATTGAAGAAGTGCAAAGACCAACATTAGTTTTAGCGCACAACAAAACATTAGCAGCACAATTATATTCCGAATTTAAGCAGTTTTTCCCGAATAATGCTGTGGAATATTTCGTCTCCTATTACGATTATTACCAACCCGAGGCCTTTATGCCGGTCACGGGAGTTTTCATTGAAAAGGATTTATCTATAAATGAAGAATTGGAAAAAATGCGTTTGAGCACCACCGCTTCACTACTTTCTGGTAGGCGAGATATTTTGGTTGTAGCGTCGGTTTCGTGTTTGTACGGTATTGGAAATCCTATAGAATTTCAGAAAAATGTAATTGCAATTGAGAAAGACCAAGTCATTTCTCGCACCAAATTCCTTCATACTTTAGTGCAAAGTTTGTACTCAAGAACCGAAGCTGATTTTACGCCTGGAAATTTCAGAATCAAAGGCGATACGGTAGAAGTTTATCCAAGTTATGCCGATGACGCCTTTAGAATTCACTTCTTTGGTGATGAAATTGAAGATATTGAAAGTTTTGATATTAAAACATCGCAACTAGTCGAGAAATTTGAAAAGCTGACGATTTATCCTGCAAATATGTTTGTTACTTCACCCGATGTTTTGCAAAATGCCATTTGGGAAATCCAACAAGATTTGGTCAAACAAGTCGATTATTTCAAGGAAATTGGCAAACATTTGGAAGCAAAACGATTGGAAGAACGCACCAATTTCGATTTAGAAATGATTCGCGAGCTTGGTTATTGCTCAGGAATTGAGAATTATTCTCGTTATTTAGACGGACGATTGGCAGGAACACGCCCTTTTTGCTTATTGGATTATTTTCCTAAAGATTTCCTGATGGTTGTCGATGAAAGCCATGTAACACTCTCGCAAGTTCATGCCATGTATGGTGGCGATAGAAGTCGAAAAGTGAATTTGGTTGATTATGGTTTCCGACTTCCCGCTGCAATGGACAACCGCCCATTGAAATTTGAAGAGTTTGAAGCGATGCAAAACCAAGTCATTTATGTGTCTGCAACCCCCGCTGATTATGAATTGCAACGTTGTGATGGTGTCTATGTGGAGCAAGTTATTCGCCCTACAGGTTTGCTAGATCCCGTTATAGAAGTACGACCAAGTCTGAATCAAATTGACGATTTAATCGAAGAAATTCAATTGCGTTGCGAGTTGGACGAACGCGTTTTGGTAACGACATTAACGAAAAGAATGGCTGAGGAATTGGCTAAATATTTAACGAAAGTTAGTATTCGTTGCCGTTACATTCACTCCGATGTGGATACTTTGGAAAGAATTGAAATCATGCAGGATTTGAGAAAAGGGATTTTTGATGTCTTAATTGGAGTGAATTTACTTCGTGAAGGCTTGGATTTACCAGAAGTTTCCTTGGTTGCTATTTTGGATGCCGACAAAGAAGGTTTCTTGAGAAGCCACCGTTCTTTGACCCAAACCATTGGTCGTGCCGCAAGAAATCTCAATGGAAAAGCCATTATGTATGCCGATAAAATTACTGCCAGCATGCAAAAAACGATTGACGAAACCAATTATCGTAGAACAAAACAAATAAATTTCAATTCGGACAACAACCAAGTTCCACAGGCATTGAATAAGAAAATTGAAAGTGCCTTTACAAAAAACCCTTTGGTGGATTACGAATTGGGACACACCTTGAATTTCGCTGCCGAGCCCATACCTGAATACTTATCGAAACCTGAAATTGAAAAACGCATCCGTGAAAACAGAAAAGCGATGGAAAAAGCTGCCAAAGATTTAGATTTTATGCAAGCTGCAAAATTGAGAGATGTAATTAAGAAATTGCAGGAGCAGTTGGTGTGATTTTGAAAATCAATTTATGAGCCGTAAAATATCCTACCTTTAGATAATATTATTTGTAGCAAGCGCTGTATTTTCGTCAAGAAAATTCGGTATCAAAAAATGTATCTTCATATACTATTGAAGCGCTGCAGCTAAATTGTAATAAGAAAATTTAGTTGTATTTATCATTGGATTAATCCCGAAATTTTTGATTTAACAAAAAAACGAGGAAACTAAATTCTAAAATCTATTTCCTTTGTGGAGACAATGAAAGTCCAGAAATGTTCAACAATATCAACAAAATGGAAATCTTAGTTTCTGATATTCGTTGTAGTTGCATGCATTTAACTCCTAAAAGAATCATCAAAGGCAGTCAATATAATGAGAAATTATGGCGCGATAACTTTGTAAAAGTGTACCTTTGACTTCTCTAAAAATCAAAATTAGACCTTACTTATAAAAAAGATAAAGAATGAAAATGACAAATAACGATATTCTAAAAAAACTACGCGTGGCACTAATGCTTCGTGACGATCAAATAGTTGAAATTTTGGAATTAGTAGATTTTAGAATTACAAAATCAGAATTGGGTGCTTTTTTCCGTGCTGAAGATCATGAGAATTATATGGAATGTGGGGACCAAGTATTGCGAAATTTCCTTAATGCTTTGGTTTTGCATTTACGAGGAACAAAAGAAAATCCTAAAAACCCTTCCGATGTTTTGAATAAAAACAAAACAGAAGTGAAATCAGGAAATCACGATGAAGAAAAATCCAGAGGCGATCAAAGTCCTTCGAAAAGCAATGTAGCAAAGAAACCCTTTAAAAAACAAACTTCAAACCGTGCAACTCCAAAAATTCAAGTAGTTGAAAAAGTACGATTCAAAAACGGCAAAAACAAAAAATCCTAATCACACGATTAGGTTTTTTTGTTTATTTTAAAAAGTCGAAATCAGGAATGTTAAAAACCTAATAAAAAGAAATAATTTCGGAATAAAATTATTTCTTTGTTTATAAAATATTATATTTTTGCTATAAACCCATTTATTATAAAAGTTACTATTTAAACTAATATGAAAAAAATAGTCTTATCACTTATTTTAGTTTGCTTTGTTGCCAATGTCAAAGCCCAGAATGCTTATGATATTAAAATTAATTTAAAAAACTGCAAAGACACACTCACCTACCTAACTTTCTATCAGTTTGATAAAAATATGATTGTGGATACGTGTAGAAATATTAAAAATGGCAAAATTATTTTTAATGGCAAACGGAAATTAGACAACGGAATTTATTCGCTTATTGGTCAAGGAAAAACAATTTATTTTGACTTTTTCATAGATGAAAACACTCAGAAATTAGATATTAACAGTGATGATTTTAGCAATTATAAAGCAACTTTAACTTGCAACAATTCCAAACAAGAAAATGATTTCATTAATTACATACGCTATTTTGAAACTCAAAAAACTGATTTTGAAGGCCATCTATTAAAGACAAAAGGAATGACGAAGAAAGATTCTACTGCATTTATAATAGAAAAACAAAAAGTGATCAATGAAAATATTGAAAACTATGAAAAGGAATTCATTCAGCAAAACAAAGGAAGTTACATTAGTCAAGCACTTAATTTAAAAATTGAAAAATATCTCAAAGACGTTCCAAAAGCCTCCAATGGAAGACCAGACAGTATAGCCATTTACAAATACTATAAAAATCAATATTGGAAAGAGGTAGATTTTAAAAATGACGGACTCATTAGAACCCCTTTTTTTGCCAATCGAATCAAACGTTATTTTGACCAAGTAGTTATCAGACACCCGGATTCCATAGCGATCGAAATAGATCGAATCATGAAGCAAACCGTTGAAGGTTCAGTTATGTTTAAGTTATTATTAGCCCATTTCACTTCGACATATGAAACTTCAAAAATAATGGGTTTCGACAAAGTTTTTGTTCATATTTCAGACACTTATTTCAAAACAGGAAAAGCGAAAGACCTTTATAACGATGATAATATTATAAAAAACATTGTCGATCGTGCCAATCTCCTTAGACCATTATTGCTAGGACAAGTGGCACCCGAATTACCAATGATACCAATAGAAAATCATGGTAAAATTGTAAAAATGGGTTTCGAAACAGCAAAAACAAGTGATGAACTTACTAAAATATTTTATGCAAACAGTCAAGAAATCGAAAAAACATTTTTAAAATTACATTCTATCAATGCAGAATACGTCGTACTTGTTTTTTGGGATGTAGACTGCAGCCATTGTCTAGTTGAAATCCCCAAATTGATTCAAATTTATCATGAATTACTAAAAGAAAAGAAAGACGTTAAAGTATTCAGCGTTTACACCCAGCAAGAATTTGAAAAATATCAAAAATATGTAATCGAAAAAAAATTAGATTGGATAAATGTATATGATGGTGTTCACTACAATAATTTAAAAGAAAAATACGACATCTACTCAACTCCTGTAATTTATATTTTAGATAAAAACAAAATCATCAAGGCAAAACGAATTGATGTAGATCAAGTAAAAACAATAATAAACGCACTAGAAACGGAAAATAAAGCTCTAAAACTATAATTTTTTTGGGCGTGCCCTCATTTAGGACATTGCGAGGCACGAGGCAATCTCTCGATAAACTCGGTCGGGCTGTCCGCTACAATCTCTGCTCCACTTCGTTCCACAGAGGATTTCCACTACTATCCCTCACGCGAAATCCACTTTAGAACTACTATTTTAAATTTCTCGATACACTACATTTTCTTCCTATCCACTAATTATTTATTAGCTATAA
>Ga0209443_1000183_pt1 | contig 40644 bp, 35 predicted proteins | sample LauGreBMM110DCMD_2_FD_187571 | JGI IMG/M metagenome (GOLD analysis project Ga0209443, IMG submission 187571) | Freshwater lake microbial communities from Lake Michigan, USA - Su13.BD.MM110.DCMD (SPAdes) (version 2) | ecosystem: Environmental > Aquatic > Freshwater > Lake | place: Lake Michigan... | reverse complement strand
ATTTAATTCAAAAAGGCCAAGATACAGTTGCTTTTGACCACGATTGTCGCGAGGGAATTTGCGGAAGTTGTTCTCTTTTTATCAATGGCGAAGCGCACGGACCAGACAGAGGAATACCAACTTGTCAGTTGCATATGCGAATGTTCAAAGACGGAGATGAGATTTATATCGAGCCTTTTAGAGCAAAAGCGTTTCCTATCATTAAAGATCTTGTTGTCGATAGAAGTTCTTTTGATAGAATTCAGCAAGCAGGTGGTTTCGTGTCTATAAATACATCGGGAAACCCTGTAGACGCTAATACCATTCCAATTCCTAAAAAAGATGCTGATAGAGCCTTTGATGCTGCAACTTGCATTGGTTGTGGCGCTTGTGTGGCCACTTGTAAAAACTCATCAGCGATGCTATTTGTAGCTGCCAAAGTTTCTCAATATGCCTTATTACCACAAGGAAGAGTGGAAGCTACCGACAGAGTAATGAACATGGTTGCCCAAATGGATGCCGAAGGTTTTGGTAATTGCACCAATACTGGAGCTTGTGAAGTAGAATGTCCAAAAGGAATTTCCCTTGACTACATTGCTCAAATGAACAGAGAATATTTAGCAGCAAGCTTGAAAGGATAAGCTCCCTAGCCCCCAAAGGGGGAACTAGAATAAAGTTATATAAAAACGCATTCATTGATTTGGATGCGTTTTTGTTGGAAAAAACCCGATACCCCGTTAGCGCGGATTTGCAACTTTGAGCTACTATCAACTAATATATTTTCCGCTTTGTATTTATTATTACTCAAAGTCGGGAGACTTTGCGCAGCACATTGGCCTTAATTAGAACACTTTGCAGAGCGGGGGTATTCACAAAGTTTTATTAAATCAAAAAGTATTTCGTGTGCCTTTGAGTGTTCTTTGAGCACTTTGTGAAATAATTCTTATTCTCAATCTAGAAGTTTGCGCTAGCGAGGACGGTTCTAATTATAACTTTTTTTTGTTTTAACTATTTAAAAATTACCCTTATTTTATAATAGCAACATTAGAAACAAATGATTAAATTTGCCACTTAATCTTGAAATAAATTTTAGATTTATAAAAATTACAATATGTTACAAATAGCATTTATTAGAGAAAATCAGGAAAAAGTAATCAAAGCATTGGCCAAAAGAAATATGGACGCCAAAGCAACTGTTGATGAAGTGGTTCAATTGGATGAAAAACGTCGTTCTACACAAGTAGAATTGGACAACATTTTATCTGAATCTAATAAATTATCCAAAGACATTGGTGATTTAATGAAATTGGGAGAAAAATCAAAAGCGGCAATTTTAAAAGAAAAAACAGTAATTCTAAAAGAAAAAAGTAAGGAATTAGCTGAAAAAGCAGATACTTTGGCTCAGGATCTTTTAGAAAAATTATATACTTTACCTAATCTTCCTTCAGATCTAGTTCCTGAAGGTAAAACTCCAGAAGAAAATGTGACTACTTTTCAAGAGGGTGCTATCCCTGTTTTGCATGAAGGTGCACAACCGCATTGGGAATTAGTTAAAAAATACGACATCATCGATTTCGAATTAGGAAATAAAATCACAGGAGCTGGTTTCCCAGTATATAAAGGTAAAGGCGCCAAATTACAACGCGCTTTAATCACCTATTTTTTAGATAAAAATACCGATGCCGGTTATAAAGAATACCAAGTTCCCCACCTTGTAAATGAAGCTTCGGCCTATGGAACGGGGCAATTACCAGACAAAGAAGGGCAAATGTACCACGACGCGACCGACAATTTATATTTAATTCCTACGGCAGAAGTTCCTGTAACCAACTTGTTTCGTGATGTGATTTTGAATGAAAATGAATTGCCAGTTTTAGCAACTGCTTACACCCCTTGTTTCCGAAGAGAAGCAGGTTCATATGGTGCTCACGTTCGCGGATTGAATCGTTTGCATCAATTTGATAAAGTAGAGATTGTTAGAATTGAGCATCCTGAAAAATCGTATGAAGCTTTGGAAGGAATGGTGGAACACGTGAAAATGATTTTGCAAGAATTGAAATTGCCTTATCGAATTTTGCGTCTTTGCGGAGGAGATATGGGATTCACTTCTGCACTAACCTATGATTTTGAAGTGTTTTCTACTGCCCAAGATCGTTGGCTGGAAATTTCATCGGTATCAAATTTTGAAACTTTTCAAGCCAATCGTTTAAAATTACGTTATAAAGATAAAGATGGAAAAAACCAATTGGCACACACCTTAAACGGAAGTTCATTGGCATTGCCAAGAGTTTTAGCTGGAATATTAGAAAACTATCAAACGCCAGAAGGGATTGTAATTCCGGAAGTTTTGAGAAAATATACAGGTTTTGATTTGATTGACTAAAATTAGTTTTTCAGTGAAAAAAATGTACTAATATGACACAAAAAGGGTTGTTTTAGTACATTGTTTTTTTAATACATTTTGAAATGAAAAAATTAATTTTCCTTTTTTCTTTGTTTTATTCTCTAATTGGTTTCTCGCAAGACGACCAATTGGCGATGAACTATTTTGAAAGAGGAGAATTTGAAAAAGCGCTCGTTTCTTTTCAAGAATTGTTAACTAGGCAATCTGGAAATGGTTTTTATTTCCAAAAAACAGTAGAATGTTACCAGCAGCTCAAACAGTACGATGTTGCAGAAAAAGCGATTTTTAATTGGTTGCAAAATCACAAACAAATACCGCTATTAGTAGAATTAGGATACAATTATCAACTTAAAAAAGAAGATAATAAATCCAAAAAGTACTACGAGCTAGCATTAAATGAAATCAAAAAAAATCCCATGGCCGCCTTTATTATTGCAGGCGCCTTTGAAAAGAAGGTATTGAATGATTATGCTTTGCAAGCCTATCAAATTGCATTAGAAATTGATCCAAAAATGAATTTTAATTTTCAAATGGCAATACTCTACGGACAAAATGGGCAAACAGATCTAATGATTGAAATGTTCTTAGAAGAGTCCTATATAAATCCTCAAAATCTAATTTTAGTTCAAAATCAATTTACCCGATTTATGACTGAAAATGACGATATAACTTTTAAGGAGGCACTTCGTAAAGCACTTTTAATAAGAATTCAAAAAAACCAAGATCTATTTTGGAATCAATATTTGAGTTGGTTTTACGTTCAACAAAAAGAATTTGGAAAAGCTTTTATTCAAGAAAAGGCTATTTATAAAAGAAATCCAGAATCGCTTTACAACATTGTAAATTTAGCTCAAATTGCAATAGAAGAAGAAGAGAACATCACAGCAAAAGAAATTCTTGCGTTTATTTTAGAATCCACCAAGGACGTCGATTTACAAATGCAGGCGCATTATTTTCTAACTGAAATGAAAATAAATGACCCTGCAATTAAAGACTATTCGGAAATAGAAAAGGATCTAGTTTTTTTATTAAATCAATATGGAATTACTTCGTATTCAATAAAATTACAACTATTGAAAGCGCACTTTGCTACTTTTCAAATGAAGAATCCAACGCAAGGCAAAGCGATATTGAAAACCGCTTTGGAGCTTCCGTTGGATGAGTATCAAAAAGCAGATGTAAAAATGGAATTGGCAGATATTTTTTTATTTGAAGAAAAATTCAACCAAGCCTCTTTGTATTATTCTCAAATCGAAGAAGATTTAAAAAACGATGTAATTGGTCATGAAGCTACCTTAAAATCAGCAAAAACAAGCTATTTTAAAGGAAATTTTGTTTGGGCATTGAAACAATTTAAAGAACTAAAATCGGTTTCTTCGCAATTAATTGCCAATGACGCTTTGGAATATTTTCTATTAATTAATGACAATACCATAGCCGATTCAACTCAAACGGCATTAAAACAATTTGCTCGAGGCGATTATCTTTTGTGCCAAAATAAACCACAAGAAGCATTACTTCAATTTCAGGATATTTTGAAAAAGTTCAAAGGAAGTGAAATTGAAAGTGTAACCTTATATCGATTGGGAAAAACATACGAAAAATTAGGCGATTTTCAATTGGCTTTAAGCCAATACCAAACAATAATTGACAAACATTTTGAAGGGATTTATGTAGATGAAGCTTTGTTTTTTACTGCCGAGATGTATAGTAAAAAAGTAATAGATTTAGAAAAGGCGAAGTCGTTTTATGAGAAATTAGTATTTCATCACCAAGACAGTATTTATTTTGTAGAGGCGAGAAGAAAATTCAGGGAATTGCGAGGAGACCTTGCCCCCTAACCCCCAAAGGGGAAACAAATGAAATGATATTAGATTTAAATAAAAACAAATTAATGATATTCACTTTCTGCTCCCTTTCCTTTGGAGAGGGTTGGGGAGAGGATTAAACAATAAGAAATGATAATTTACAACGTAACAATTAACATTCACGAAAGCGTTCATGACCAATGGATGACCTGGATGCAAGAAAAACACATTAACGATGTTTTAGCAACTGGGAAATTCACCTCGGCAAGAATGGTAAAAGTACTTATTGAAGAAGAAATGGGCGGAGTTACTTATTCCATTCAATATACCACGGATAATAAAGAGCTGCTTCAAAGATATTACGAAGAAGATGCGCCACTATTGAGAGAAGAAGGAGCGGCATTGTTTGGCGATAAAATGTTGGCGTTTAGAACTGAATTAGAATTAATTTCGGAACATTATAATAGGTAGTTTTTGCAACTTGAAGTCGCAATTTGCGGCATCAACATAGAATAAAATATCATTGGAGGTCACAAATTGTGATCTCCAAATTAAAATATAAGCTGAAATCACCTAACAAAGATTATGGAAAAAGTAAAAGCAAAAAAACACCTAGGACAGCATTTCTTGAAAGACGAAAGTATTGCTGCAGCAATTGCAGATACTTTGAATTTTGAAGGTTACGATGATGTTCTAGAAATAGGACCTGGAATGGGAGTTTTGACCAAGTATTTATTGGAAAAACCAATTACAACCTACGTGATTGAAATTGACACCGAATCGGTAACGTATTTAGAAGAAAATTTTCCGAAATTAAAAGACAAAATCATTTCAAAAGATTTCTTGAGATACAATATAAATGAGACTTTCGAAGGCAAGCAATTTGGAATAATTGGGAATTTCCCCTACAATATTTCTACCCAAATTGTATTCCGAACTTTAGAATACCGAAACCAAATTCCAGAATTTGCTGGGATGTTTCAAAAAGAAGTTGCCGAAAGAATTTGTGAGAAAAAAGGAACAAAAGCGTATGGAATTTTATCGGTCTTAGTACAAGCTTTTTATGATGCCGAATACCTTTTTACGGTGGACGAACATGTTTTTATACCACCGCCAAAAGTAAAATCGGGGGTGTTACGATTACGACGAAAAGCAGATTTTAGTTTACCTTGTGGTGAAAAATTATTCTTTACCGTTGTAAAAACAGCCTTTCAACAACGTCGAAAAACATTGCGGAATAGTTTAAAAACACTAAATTTGTCTGATAATTTGCGAGAAGACACTATCTTTGACCTTCGTCCAGAACAGTTGAACGTGCAACAATTCATTGAACTCACTCAAAAAATAGAAGCCGATGCAGTTTAAAATCAGTAAAGAGCTAATTGTTCAAATTGAACAACTTATCAAAAGCAAAGACGACCAGCAATTGGAAGTGTTGCTTAATGATATGCACCATGCTGATATTGCTGAAATTCTTGAAGAACTCGATTTTAATGAAGCAACCTATATTTTCAAAGTCTTAGACAGTGATAAAACTGCTGAAATTCTATTAGAATTAGATGACGATTTAAGAGAAAATATCTTAAGCCGATTGTCTCCTAAAGAAATCGCAGAAGAGCTCGACGAATTAGATACTAACGATGCAGCCGACATTATCGCCGAACTTTCTCAAAGTAAAAAACAGGAAGTAATCTCGGAACTTCAAGACGTTGAACACGCAAAAGATATCGTCGATTTATTGCGTTACGACGAAAATACCGCTGGAGGTTTGATGCACAAAGAGCTAGTAAAAGTAAATGAAAATTGGAATGTTTTCACTTGCATAAAGCAAATGCGAATCCAAGCCGAAAATATTTCTAGAGTACATTCCATTTATGTTGTTGATGAACAGGATAAATTATTGGGACGCCTTTCTTTAAAGGATTTACTTACAACATCAACTAAAACACCAATTAGCGAAGTCTATATTCGTAAATTAAATTTTGTAAAAGTCACTACTGAAGATGTTGAAGTAGCTAGAATTATGCAAAAATATGACTTAGAAGCCATTCCAGTTATTGACGAATTAGATCGGTTGGTAGGTCGAATTACCATCGATGATATCGTGGATGTAATTAAAGACGAAGCCGATCAAGATTACCAATTGGCTGCGGGTATCTCTCAAGATATTGAAGCAGATGATAGCATTATCGAACATACCAAAGCGCGTTTACCATGGTTAGTATTAGCGCTTTTAGGCGGATTCATTTCTGTTAAAGTATTGGGATTGTTTGAAGGCGCAATGCTGCTACACGGAAATTTATTCTTTTTCACCCCTTTAATTGCCGCTATGGCTGGAAATGTTGGGGTACAATCATCAGCAATTATCGTGCAAGGTTTGGCAAACGACTCTTTAAGCGGTTCTTTGTTTAATCGATTAATAAAAGAAGTTTTCCTGAGTTTATTAAACGGATTAATTTTAGCTACTATTTTATTTTTAGGCAGCCATTTTCTTCTTAATGTTGAAATTATTATTGGGGTAATTGTTACTTTAGCATTGATATCTGTAATAATAATAGCCTCGTTAATAGGTACATTTATTCCACTATTATTAAATAAATTCAATATCGATCCCGCTTTAGCAACAGGCCCATTTATTACTACAAGTAACGATATTTTTGGAATTCTTATCTATTTCTCTATCGCAAAATTAATTCTAGGTTTTTAAACGCTTTTTTAATTTGGGCATTTCCCCACTTCCCCTTCCGTTACATTGCGGTCGGGCTGTTCGCTTCAATCCACACGAAAAAGTGTGGGATTTTCACTGCCATCCCTAATGCGATACATTAACGTTGATTACTTTCTATACAGATTGTTATGATCAATATATTCCCAAACTGTATTCGGTAAAAGCGGCTGAATATTCTTCTTGTTTTTAATGGAGTTTCGGATAAATGTAGCCGAAATTTCAACTATTGGAGCGGCTATAAAATGAATTTTAGGGTGGTTTTTGAAACCATATTTCTCCCCATCATTATTCGTTTGACCATTTTCATCTACTCTAGGATAAACATAAATAGCGTGATTTTCCAGAATTACCTCGTAGTTTTTCCATTTGTGAAAAGACTTCAAATTGTCTTCCCCCATAATCAATGAAAACTCATTTTTAGGATATTTATCTTGTAAATGCGCTAATGTATTTACTGTATAATTCGGTTGAGGCAATTGGAATTCGATGTCGCAAGGTTTAATTTTTGGAAAGTCTTCAGTTGCCAGAAAAACCAATTCTAAACGAGTGGAATCGTTAAGTAAAGTAGCTTTATTTTTTAAGGGATTGTGAGGAGTAACCACCATCCAAACCTCATTTAAATTGGTGTGTTCCGCAAAGTGATTGGCAATAATTAAGTGCCCAACATGAATGGGATTAAATGTTCCAAAATAGAGTCCAATTTTCATAAATTCTCTTTATTGATATAACACAAATTTCACAAATTATCACAAATTAAATCCGTATTAATTTCTGGAATCTGTGTTTACAAATGCTTTCACCAATTGATACGCCTCTTCTTTAGCAATATCTAAATCGTAATTTTTTATGATTTTGTCAAATTGAGGCACTGTTGCTAATTCCACAGAAGCCTTTGCAATTCTCATATTTATCTTATCATCGCTTTCTGTAGAACGTTTTTTCAAACGAATTTTAAGTTCGTCAATACTTGGTGGTTTAACAAAAACAGCTAAGGTTTGCTCAGGAAATTTGTTTTTTATTCGCAACCCGCCAGCTACATCAATATCAAAAATCACATTTTTCCCTAATGCCCAAATGCGCTCCACTTCACTTTTTAATGTGCCATAAAAATTATCGCGGTACACTTCTTCCCATTCTAAAAAATCCTCCCCTTTGATGTGTTTCTTGAACTGTTCTGTAGAAATAAAATAATACTCTTTTCCATTGACTTCTTCGCCACGAGGTTCGCGGGAAGCTGCCGAAATAGAAAATTCTAAATTCAAATCCTCTCTTCCAAGTAAATATTTTACAATCGTCGTTTTCCCTGATCCTGAAGGTGCCGAAAAAACTATTAATTTTCCTTTATTCATGATTTCTATTCTATGCTTTGTAACACTTTTCAGTTGTTTATTTGCTAATTGCTAAAAGCTAATTGCTAAAAGCTTTCCTACAACACATTCAATACTTGCTCCTTAATTTTCTCTAATTCATCTTTCATCATCACTACTAATTTTTGCATTTGCGCGTGATTGGATTTAGAACCCATGGTATTAATTTCACGACCCATTTCTTGAGTGATAAATCCTAGTTTTCTCCCGTTGGCTTCTTTTCCTTTTATAGTTTCTAAGAAATAATCCAGGTGATTCGTCAATCGAACTTTCTCTTCTGTAATGTCTAATTTTTCGAGATAATAAATTAATTCTTGCTCGAAACGATTCTCATCAACATTCACTTTCAATTCTGAAATTGCAGTTTGTAATCGGTCTTTTATTGCCTGAACACGTTCTGGATCGAGCGCCAAAGCATCGTTCATATACTGACGTATATTTCCAATTCGCAACTGAAATTCTTTATCTAACGACAACCCTTCCGCTTGACGGAAATTCAAAATGTTAGAAATCGCTTCTTTGATTACTTTTTGAATTTCAAACCAATCATTTTCTTCAATTTCTTCTCGTTCAATTTTCATTGTGTCTGGCATTCTTACTGCCATTTTCATCAATTCTGTTTCCTCAGCATCACCATAAACTTCACGAAGTTGTGCCATATAGGCTTTCACAATTGGAACATTTACTTTGGTTGAGGTTTGTTCGGCAGTACTTTCAATGTAAATGGAAAAATCAATCTTTCCTCGTTCTAATGCCAATGAAATTTCGTTGCGCAAACCCAATTCCATTTCGCGATAAACAGAAGGCATTCTCACGCTTAAATCCAAACCTTTACTATTTAAAGATTTAACTTCAACGGTTATTTTTTTTGTTGGTAATTGCAATGTTGCTTTCCCAAAACCAGTCATCGATTGTATCATAATACTATTAAAATGTGTGTAAAGATAATGAAAAAGTTTTCAGTGGTTATTTAGTGTCGTCCCGTTGTTGCTCACTTTTTTTATCGGCAACTAAATATACTCCGGTAAAGATTAAGATTGCCGAGCTTATTTTCACCCATGACAATTCATCTTTGCCTAAACTTATAGCGAAAACAGTAGCGAAAAGAGGTTGTAAATAGATAAATATCGCTACTAATGTGGGCTTTAATTCCCGCATTGAAAGAAGGTTTAATAGGTAAGTAAAAAAAGTTGAAAACACCACTACAAATACAATTTTCCAAACAATATCTGAAGGTAAAACAGCCCAATTAACGAATTGAAATTGGCTCCAACCAAAAGGGATTACCATTAAAAATCCAAACAAATAAATCCACTTTACAAAGGTAAAGGCATTGTATTTATCCATTAATTTCTTCACGATTACGAGGTAAAAACCATAGGAGATAGCGTTTACTAAAACCAAAAAATTTCCCCAACTTGCCGATGAACTATCGCCAACAGATTTTCCGTAAAGTATCAAAAAAGAAGTGCCAAATAATCCTAAAAAAATCCCGAAAACTTTCCTTTTTCGCATTTTTTCTTTGATAATAATTGCCGATAAAATCAAAACAATTAACGGTGTACAAACCATAATCACCGCTGCAGATATTGGCGAGGTCATACTCAACCCTTTAAAAAAAGTCAGCATATTTAAAGCAACACCAAAAAAGGCACAGGCAATAATTCTAGGAAAATCATGGAGTGCTATTTTTTCATTCGGGCCCACTTTTAGCATTTTCATAAGCACCCAAACTCCCCAAAATAAAAGCGCTGAACCGCCTACACGTAGAAAAATGAAACCATAGGCATCGATATAATGTGGCATTACATCTTTAGCAATTGTGAAGGTAACCCCATAAATTAAGGAGACTAAAGTCGCCCCAATAAGAGCTATATTTCTTTTAGACATTATTCAAAACTTTCATTACTTGAAGCATATTTTGTTGGCTGTTGCCAATATAAATTCCATCATTTATAATAAAAACGGGACGACTTAAAAAAGTATAATTTTCTAGAATCAAATTTTTATAATCGGATTCTGATAATTGTTTGTTTTTCAAATCCATCGTTTTGTACAAAATCGCTTTCTTGCTAAATAACGATTCATAGCTTCGGGAAAGGCGGTGCATTTCTTCCAATTCTTCTAACGTAATTCGATCTTGTTTGATATCTTGAAAAACTAAATCAACGTCTTTAGGTAGCGATTTTATTATTTTGCGACAGGTATCGCAAGTTCCTAGGTAATAAATTTTGTTAATCATAAGTAACTAATTTCTTTATGCAAAGAAAATTCATTTGAAGTAAAAAAGGGCGTTTTTAATAAAAAATAAAGAGTTACAATTTATATCTTTACAAAAAAATAGCAGTTATGAAATTCAATACTAAAACCATTCACGGCGGACAACACCATGATCCTGCAACAGGAGCTGTAATGCCGCCGGTTTATCAAACATCGACATTTGTTCAAACAAGTCCAGGGCAACCTTTGAATCCTGATTATGAATACAGCCGTGCTGCAAATCCAACCCGTTCTGCTTTAGAATGGGCGTTGGCAAGTATTGAAAATGGTGCGCGTGGATTGGCATTCTCCTCTGGTTTGGCAGCTACTGATTGTCTAATTAGAACTTTTAAATCAGGGGATGAAATTATTGCAATGGATGATTTATATGGTGGAACTTACAGAATGTTTACCCGTATTTATAAAGATTCTGGTATAAAATTTCATTTTATTGATATGAATGATATGGAGAAATTCAAATCATTAATCAACGAAAATACTAAGTTAGTTTGGGTTGAAACTCCCACAAACCCTTTGATGAAATTAGCAGATATTCAAGAAATTGCTAAAATCACCAAACAACATAAAATCCTTTTTGCTGTTGACAATACTTTTGCGACCCCTTATTTACAAAAACCATTGGATTTAGGGGCTGATATTGTGATGCATTCCGCAACAAAATACCTTGGCGGACATTCCGATGTAATTGCAGGAGCATTAGTTATTAAAGACGAAGAATTAGGAAATCAATTGCATTTTCAACAATTTGCAACTGGGGGAACATTAGGACCTATGGATAGTTTTTTAGTTTTAAGAGGAATAAAAACCCTTCATTTACGTGTTCAAAGACATTCTGAGAATGGTGGAAAAGTTGCTGATTTTTTAAATAATCATCCTAAAATAAAAACTGTTTTTTATCCTGGTTTACCAAGCCATCCGTATCATGAAATTGCCAAAAAGCAAATGAGTGGTTTTGGAGGAATGGTTTCTTTTACATTTGTTTCAGGGAATAAAGAAGATTCAATTCATTTTCTTGAGAAGCTAAAAGTATTCACTTTAGCTGAATCTTTAGGTGGTGTTGAATCATTAGCCAATCATCCGGCATTAATGACACACGCTTCAATTCCTGAAGATAAACGAAAAGAAATTGGAATTTCTGACGATTTAGTTCGTTTGAGTGTTGGTATTGAAGACATTGAGGATCTTTTAGAAGACTTAACTCAAGCGTTATCATAATTATTTATAATAATAGTAAAATGGTATAAAAACGATGTTTTACTTAATAATAAATTGACTTTCCAATATAAATAGATGAATAATATTCACGTTTTTTAAATTTTTCCTAGAATAAAGATAATTCTATTGTCAAATTGAAATATTTTTCAATGTTTATTGATTAAAATGTATATTTGTATCAAAATACGAAAACGTTTTCTTAAAACCGTTAAATATAAAAATAGTATGTCAGAAAGTATTAAATCTTTTGTAGAAGCCGTAGCTAAAAGAAATCCGAACGAGCCAGAATTTATGCAAGCCGTTCATGAAGTTGCTGAAACAGTAATTCCATTTATTGAAGAAAATAAAAAATATCAAAACAAAATGCTTTTGGAAAGAATGGTCGAGTCGGAGCGAATCATTACTTTTCGTGTAGTTTGGACTAATGATAAAGGCGATATTCAAGTAAACAGAGGTTATAGAATTCAAATGAATTCTGCCATTGGACCTTACAAAGGAGGAATTCGTTTTCACCCTTCAGTGAATTTAAGTATTTTGAAATTTTTAGCTTTTGAGCAAACTTTCAAAAATAGTTTAACCACATTGCCAATGGGTGGTGGTAAAGGAGGAGCCGATTTTGATCCTAAAGAAAAATCAGATAATGAAGTAATGCGTTTTTGTCAAGCATTTATGACAGAATTATCAAAACATATTGGGGGCAACACTGACGTTCCGGCTGGAGATATTGGTGTTGGAGGTCGTGAAGTAGGCTATATGTTTGGTCAATATAAAAGATTACGAAACGAGTTTACAGGAGTTTTAACCGGAAAAGGAATTTCTTTTGGAGGTTCATTAATTCGTCCTGAAGCTACTGGATATGGCGACGTTTACTTTGCACAAAGTATGTTGAATACCAAAGGAGATAGTTTTACTGGAAAAACAGTTGTAATTTCTGGTTCTGGAAACGTAGCGCAATATGCTGCTGAAAAAGCAACTCAATTAGGGGGTAAAGTAGTTACATTATCTGATTCATCAGGTTATATTTATGATGCTGACGGAATTGATGCTGCTAAATTAGCTTTTGTAATGGAAATAAAAAATGAACTGCGTGGAAGAATTAGCGATTATTTAACGAAGTATCCAAACGCAAAATTTGTTGCTGGAAAACGCCCTTGGGAAGTTAAATGTGATGTTGCTTTACCCTGTGCAACTCAAAATGAATTGAACGAAGAAGAAGCGCAACTACTTGTTGCAAATGGTTGTATTTGTGTGGCTGAAGGAGCAAATATGCCTACAACTCCAGAAGCTGTTCTAGTTTTCCACAAAGCAAAAATATTATTCGCACCAGGAAAAGCATCAAATGCAGGTGGGGTAGCAACTTCAGGATTAGAAATGTCTCAAAACTCATTGAGATTAAGTTGGACAGCAGAAGAAGTGGACGAGCGTTTGAAAAAAATCATGCTTGATATTCACGCGTCTTGTGTAAAATACGGTAAGGATGCAACAGGTTACGTAGATTACGTAAAAGGGGCAAATATTGCTGGATTTGTTAAAGTTGCTGACGCGATGTTGGCTCAAGGGGTAGTATAAAACCAACCACTATATTTATTAAATGCCTCACCATTTGTGGGGCATTTTTTTGTTTGTATATGAAAATGATAATAATTCCGTTTTATAGTATATTTGTGGTTGTAACAGAATTAAAATGAAATACCCTTTAGCATTACTGATTGCTCTATTTTCAATTCAAATTGGAATATCCCAAACCAGCCAATTCTGGAAGGGCTATTTTTCTTACAAAGAAATTAAAGATATTTCTCAATCGCCAACAGTTTTTTTTGCAGCAGCAGAAAACGCTTTATTTTCGAAAAATCTTGCCACAAATTCATTAAAAACCACGAATACTATTGACGGACTTTCAGGACAAACGATTACTTCTATGTACCATAGTGTTTCCTTTAATAAAACTATAATTGGGTATGAAAATGGATTGATAACGATTGTAAACGACACCGATGGAACGATGTTAAATGTAGTTGATATCATTACCAATGGGGTCAATCAGAATTTAAAAAAAATTAACCATTTCATGGAATACAATGGGATTCTATATGTATCCTGCGATTTTGGAATTGTACAATATAATTTAGCAACTTCTGGTTTTGGTGACACTTATAGAATAGGAGATTTAGGAGCAGAAATAAAAGTTTCACAAACGGCAATTAGCAATGGAGTAATTTATGCAGCAACCTCTGTTGGTATTAAAAGTGCCACTATTTCCAATACTAATTTGAACGATTACAATCAATGGTCGCAAGTTATAGGTGGTGGATTCTCAGGAGTAGAAACTTTTGGCTCCCAGGTTGTAGCCTCTTCAAATTGGGGTCAACTATTTAAACTAAACGGATCAAACTTTATCTCATTTTCAACCCTTCCTTCGGGCGCAATTGATTTAAGAACAAGTGGCAACTTTATATTAATTTCTACACAAACCAATGTTTATGTTTACAACCAAAATTTGAGTTTGTTGTTTCAAATCAATAGCAATCAAATTCCAAATATTTCAGCAAAATTCACTTGCGCTACTATTATTGACACTATACTTTATTTGGGGACATTAGAAGATGGAATAATTACCACTACCATTGATAATCCAACTACTTTTTCTTTTTTAAGTCCCGATGGACCTTCTAGAAATGCGTTATTTGCAATTAATGCTTCAACTAAAAATTTATGGGCTGTTTATGGAGGATATTCTTCAAATTACAATCCTTACACCTATGATTATAATGGGTTAAATACTTATGGATTTAGTAAATATACCGAGAACGGATGGCAAAACACCCCCTATTCTGATGTATTGGGCGCGAAGGCACTTTGTAAAATTACTGTAAATCCAAATAATAGTAATCAGGTTTATTTAAGTTCCTTTTTCTCCGGATTGTTAAAAGTTGAAAATGATATTCCAACCGTTTTATATGATGAAAGCAATAGTTCATTAGAATCATTAGTATTAACGCCTCCAAATCCAAACTATAAAGATTTACGTATTAATGGAGCAGCATTTGACAAATCAGGAAATTTATGGGTTGGTAATGGCTGGTCTAAAAATGGTTTAAAAAAACATACAGCTCAAGGCGCATGGTCAAGTGTAAATATAGAACCTATTTCTCAAAGGTATTATGAAAATAGTTATGGAGAAGTGGTTGTAGATAAAAATGGAACTAAATGGATGGCTTCAAGTTATGATGGCGTTATTGCCTACAATGAAACGGGGAATATTTTTAAGAAAATCTCTCTTGGTGCGGAATCAGGAAATTTGCCTGTTGTAGATGCTAGAGTTATTGCAATTGATAATAAAAACCAACTTTGGATAGGAACTACAAGCGGATTAAGAGTACTTTCAAGCGTAGATCGTTTTTCAACCGACCTTCAATTAACCTCAAATTCTATTATTATTTTAGAAAATGGATTGGCACAAGAATTACTATACGAACAATTTATTACCGATATTGTGGTAGATGGAGCCAATAATAAATGGGTAGGAACCGCAGATTCAGGAGTTTTCCAATTCACATCCGATGGACAGCAAACTCTTCGCCGTTTTACAAGTAGTAATTCCCCATTGCCAAGTAATGCGATAAATGACATCGATATCAATCCAATCACAGGGGAAGTATTTTTTGCTACCGATAAAGGAATGGTTTCTTATAAAGGAACTGCAACAACGGCAAGTACCGATTTAAGTAATGTAAATGTTTATCCAAATCCGGTTCGACCAGAATTCCAAGGGACTGTTAAAGTTAGCGGATTATCCAATAAATGCAATGTGAAAATTACCGATATTGAAGGAAATCTAGTTTATGAAACTATTTCTCAAGGGGGAATAATTGAATGGGATACCAAAGCATTTGGCAATTATAATGTGGCTTCAGGGGTTTATATGATATTTATCTCGTCGCAAGATGCAATGGATACTACAGTTAAAAAAGTGATGATAATTAGATAATTTATTTTGATTTTAGAAGGACTTTAAGATCCTCTAAAATAAATAACACAATAAAAAAATGGTAGTAAAAACCAGGGCAATTGTAATTTCATCAATAAAATATCAGGAGAAAAGCTTGATTGTAAAATGCTTTACACTTTCTGACGGACTTAAATCCTATTTTGTTCGAGATGCTTTTTCGTCCCGAAAATCAAATCAGAAAATCGCGTACTTCCAACCTTTTTCATTATTAGAAATTGAAGCCGTTCATAAAAATAAAGGCACGCTTGAAAATTTTAAAGAAATTAAACTAGCCCTTCCGTTTCAAACTATTCACAGCGATGTGATTAAAAGTACTATTGTACTATTTTTATCAGAAATGATGCATTATTCCATACATGAAGAAGAAGAAAACGAATCCCTATTCACTTACCTTGAAACTTCATTATTATGGCTTGATGCCCATGATGATATGGCAAATTTTCATCTTATTTTTTTATTAGAAGCATCAAAATACTTGGGATTTTATCCTGATATTTCCGAAATTGATTTGCCTTTTTTTGAAATGAAAGAAGGTAATTTTTCGTCTTTTAGCGCAACAAGTGCCTTGTCAGAACAGGAAACATTTCTTTTCAAAAAATTAATAAATCTAAAATTGGAAAGTGATATTAAAACTTTTCATGTAATAGAAAGACAGTTACTATTAAAAATCCTAATTGATTATTACAGTTATCATTTGGAAGGATTCAGAAAACCAAAATCGGTAGAAGTATTGAAAGAAGTTTTTTCTTGATTACGGTTTTACGATCAATACAGAGGGGATATCACTCAACCAATCACTTTGAGAATCAACTAGTTTTTTCCAACTTTCCAAACTGATAATCATTAAATCATGCTGATTTAAAAATTCTTTTTTAATGACTTTATTCGTCAATAAACTCATGTTGCTTGGATAGTTATTTTCTAATGAATTAACTGCATTTTCAATAATGAAGTTATTTTTTATTTGTCCGTTACAATCTAAAACTGCAATTTTCGAATCGTTATTGTAGATTAATTTTTGCGCATAATCCAGTAAAAATCCATCTTCGGCACTAAATATTGGAATAAAAACTTGATTTACATTCTGTAAGTCTTTGTTGATTAAAATTCCTAAAGGCATTTTAGTTTTTGATATAATTTGTCTCGTTCTTTCATCAAAAGGGGAGTTTTCAAACAACCCTTCTTTACCTGTAAACTTATCAATTAAACGATCAGGATTTATAATTCTAGTGGTAAAGCCTAATACTTTTCCTAAAAGTGTACCTTCAAAGATGGACTTCCCAAGCCCAACAAGTAGTAAATCATATTCTCCTTGGTTTGCTATTTCCACAATATCTGTTTCCACATCTACTGTAGCTTTAAAAACGGTCGTTATTTGTTGGTTTAAAATTTTTGACTCATTTATTATTGGAAGGAAACTATCGGTTTCATATTCTTCCATATTATTTGCATGCATTTCGTCACTTAATACCAAATGCATTGCAGTAATATTTACATTGTCTTTTTGTTTTTTTACCAAACTACTTGCCAATCGAAGTAAAGACCTTCCTTTTTCAGTATTTCCAAAAAACAATAATATTTTGAATTTGCTCTTGCTATTGATTTCTTCGGGAACCAATTTATACTTCGATTTAAATGCCCAATTTATCAAATTCAATGCCGGTCCAGTCATGAAAGTGGTAACCAAAGCCATGATAACCATCATGGTAAAAACTTGAGGGGTCAAAACTTTTAGGTCTAATCCTATATTTAAAACTACCAATTCCATTAAACCTCGAGTATTCATTAGCGCACCAATTGTAAGACTGTCTTTCCAACTTTGTCCAACAAATTTAGCGGCTAAGGCACTTCCAAAGAATTTACCAACTACCGCTACCAATATTATAAAACCGGTAACTTGCCACATGTAAGGATCATTAATTAATCCTATTTGAGTTCTTAAACCTGTAAATACGAAGAATAATGGCAATAATAATATAACCGACACATCTTCCACTTTTTCAATAAATATACTTCTGAATTTTGAAATATCGGGCATTATTACACCCGTCATAAAGGCTCCAAACAAAGCGTGAATTCCAATTATATTAGTAGCATAAGAAGATAAAATCAGTGTTAGAAAAAATATGGCAACGACTGGTTTACTTAAGTTTTCCCTTTTTGAATACAAATCACCTACTTTTTTTAAGAACGGTTTTACAATAAATAGCATTATTAAAACATAGAGTACTGATAACCCAATTACATATAAAGCGCTGTCAAATGTCCCTGCTTTTACAATAGCTATTACCACTGCAAGTAAGCACCAAGCCGTGATGTCATCTGCTGCAGCACAAGTAATTACAATTGCTCCCAACCTGGTTTTATGAATTCCTCTTTCTTGAACAATTCTGGCTAAAACAGGAAACGCAGTAATACTCATTGCAATTCCCATAAATAAACTGAAAGATAAAAATGGAATTCCCTCCGGAGCAAATGTTTGATATACATAAAATGCTAATCCGATTCCTAATGCAAATGGGATTACAATGCTGGCATGACTTATTACAACAGCCTCATTTGCTTTGTTTTTTAGCACTTTTAAATCCAATTCCATCCCTACAACAAACATAAATAGGATCAATCCAATTTGGCTTAAGAATTGTAAATTTCCTAAAGATTGCATTGGGAATAAGGCTGAAGAGAACTCTGGAAAGTACATTCCAAGTAATGACGGACCTAAAACTATACCCGCAATAATTTCTCCAATTACCGAAGGTTGCCCGATTTTTCTGAAAATCCATCCAAAAAAACGAGCGACTATGATTATAGTGATTATTTGTGCCAACAAAATTGCTAAAGGATCTTCAAAATTGGTAACCATTGAACCAATAAATTCATTCCAATGATCAGAGGGAGTTAAAACGATTGAAGCTGTTTTTACAGTTTCTAAAAACTTACCTTTTGATATTATCCAATAAATTAACGCAGTGAAACCTCCAGTTACGAATAGATAAAAGAAAGTGTTTTTTATGTTTTTCATATGCAAAAAGGGTAATTTTGAATACAAAGATTCAAAAATCAAATATAAGAATTAATACAATTCATAAATCATTACATTAATTTTAAATTGGGATTTTATTTATTAATGAATTTTTAATCAAATAATAATTTTTTACTTTAATTTTTCTAGGTTTTAATTACCTTTGCTCGCGTTAATAACGATTATGAAAAAGAAAATAAAAGTTGGGTTTTGGGAATTCATCGCCCGATTAATTCTAACTAATAGAATTGCCATTTTAATTGCCATTACTGCGGTTACTATTTTTCTTGGTTTCCAATGGAAAAACCTAAGCATGACGTATACCGAAGCAAATTTGCTTCCTAAAAAACATAGCGTTAATCAACAATACGACGATTTTTTATCAAAATTTGGAGAAGAAGGAAACCTAATTTTAATTGGATTTAAAGATCCTAATTTTTTCACTCCAAAGGCTTTTGCTGAATGGAATGAATTGATGTTGGGGCTTAAATTATCGAATAGCGTCGAATTGGTGGTTTCCATTAGCGACCTAAAAAAACTACAAAAAGACACTATTGCTCAAAAATTTAAATTAGTTCCTTTAATTGACGACAACCAAATTCAGGACCAAGCCTATTTGCAAAATATTAAAACGGAATTGTTCAATAATTTACCTTTTTATGAAGGGCTTTTATTCAATAAAAAATCCGGAAGTATTCGTTCTGCAATTTACCTGAAAAAAGAAATTGTAAATACCGCAGAAAGAAAAACATTTATAATTGAAACGCTCGTTCCTAAAATTAATAAGTTTGAAAAAAATACCGGAATAGATCTTCGTGTTTCAGGAATGCCCTACATTAGAACTATAAACGCCGAAAACATGAAAGGTGAAATTGGGCTTTTTATTGGAGCAGCCTTACTAATTACCTCTCTCATTTTTTTCTTCTTTTTCCGTTCCTACAGAGCAACATTTATTTCCATTTGCATTTTGATTTTCGGTGTAATGTGGTCTTTTGGAACCCTAGGATTGTTTCATTATAAAATAACCATTCTAACGGCTATTATTCCACCTTTAATTATTGTAATTGGAATTACGAACTGTATATTTCTAATTAACAAATACCAGCAAGAGATAAAACTGCATCAAAATCAAGCTAGAGCATTACAAAGGGTAATTTCTAAAATTGGTGTTTCCACTTTAATGACCAATCTAACTACGGCTGCAGGTTTTGCAACCTTCATGATTACTGGAAACGAGCTTCTTTATGAATTTGGTTTAGTAACCTCAATAAATGTGATTACAGTTTATTTATTGACGCTTTTAATTGTGCCAATTATGTATAGTTTTATGCCAATGCCAAAGGAAAAACACCTTTATCATTTAAGTAAAAACTATTTATCTTCCGTTTTAGGATGGGTTGAAAATGTAGTGAAAACCAAGCGAACTTATATCTATACAGTTTATGTTTTATTACTTGTATTTAGTGTAGTGGGAGTAATGCAGATGAAAGTTTCGGGAAGTTTAATTGGCGAAATGCCAAAAAACGCCTCCTTTTTTAAAGACATTTTATTCTATGAAAAAGAATTCAACGGAGTAATGCCGCTTGAAATAATGATTAACACCAAACGTAAAAAAGGGGTTATGAAATTATCTACCATGAAAAAAATGGACGAATTACAAAAAACAATCGAACAAATTCCTGAGCTTTCTAAACCTGTTTCAATTGTAAATTTGGTTAAATATTCCAGGCAAGCTTTCTATAATGGCAATCCAGAATACTATGAATTACCCACTTCTCAGGAGCAAGTTTTCATTCTATCGTATGCTAAAAATGCCACGAAAAACACCAAGGACAACTTGATGAAAAGTTATGTTGATTCAACAGGTCAATATGCAAGAATTACAACTTACATGAAAGATATTGGCACTAAAGATATGGCAATTATCGAAGAAAAACTAAGAACTAAAATCGAAGAAATTTTCCCAAAAGACCGTTACGAAGTTACTTTAACAGGAAAAGCATTAGTTTTTCAAAAAGGAACCTCGTATTTGATAAACAATTTAATTGAGTCGTTGATATTTGCCATTTTCTTGATTGCAGGATTAATGGCCTACATGTTCCGTTCAGCAAGAATGATATTGGTATCGGTTATTACCAATATTTTACCACTTTGCATCACTTCAGGATTAATGGGATATTTAGGTATAACATTAAAACCATCAACTATTTTAGTATTCAGTATCGCTTTTGGTATTTCAGTGGACAATGCCATTCAGTTCATGGCAAAATACCGTCACGACCTGAAAATGAATAATGGAAAAATTAAAAAATCGGTGTTTAGTGCTTTGCAAGAAACAGGAGTGAGCACCTTTTATACTTCTATTGTTTTGATATTCGGATTTGCCATTTTCACACTTTCTAGTTTTAGTGGTACGGTGGCACTTGGCGGATTAATTTCTTGTACGTTGCTTTTTGCTATGTTTGCCAACTTATTAGTTTTGCCAGCGTTGGTATTAACATTTGAAAAAAAGAAAGCAATACAAGAAGAATAGTTAGGATTTAATAATGTCTTCTATTATTTCCAAATGATGATTCGTGTGGATTTCTAGAAAACGGATGGTGTCATTTCGTTTTATTTTTCCAAAAAAAGGATGTTCAAAATAATGGTCTTTTGAAATGATTTCTAATTCTAATAAACTATTTCTAGTTTGGGTTATGTGGTTTAGTAATGATAATTCATCAATGGTTATAGTAGGAACCACAACTTTTGGAGCTTTTGCTCTTCCCCTAGGGATTTTCCTGGTTTTTAATACAAGAATTCTTATAAAATTGAATTTCCATTTGTAATCTTTTGGGTTTGAATGCACCAAAAATTTCGTTACTCCGTTAAGGGTTAAAAGAGAATGTTCGATGTGCCAGCCTACATTTGATTTAGAAATGGCAATGTTTTCATTTTCAAAAAGCGGAATTCTAGATTCAAATTGGTCTAGTAGTTTTTCTAAATTCTTCATGTTAGAATGAATTAAATAGTCTTAAATAGTCTTAAATAGCCTAACTTAACAAATGCATGATTAAAGTAGGGTACAAACTAATGATCAAGTTAATTACGATAGCAAGAACTGCAACTGCATAAACTGCAAATGGCGTTGCCTGTTTTTCTTCTACTGCGTCTTTAGTGTACATAGCCAAAATTAGTTTGAAATAGTAGCCAACGCTGATAATTGAGTTGATTACAGCAGCAATAACTACAATTAAATAGCCTGACTCTATCGTTTGGGTAAACAACATTAGCTTAGCGAAAAATCCTGCAAAAACAGGAATTCCCGCCATCGATAATAAGGATGCAGTAAGCACAGCAGCAAGTATTGGGTTGGTTTTTCCTAATCCGTTAAAGTGAGAAATTTCTTCGTTTCCTTTGTCTTTACAAACGTATAATAAAACGGCGAATGCTGCAATTCCTGCAAGAGAATAAGCAGTAGCATAATACAATAAACTTCCTGCTGCAGTAGTAGCACTTAACAAGGCCATTAGCATAAATCCGGCATGCGAAATTCCTGAAAATGCCAACATACGTTTTACGTTGGTTTGTTTTAAGGCCATGATATTACCCACCGTCATTGAAGCAATTGAAATAACTACAATTACTACTTGAAATCCATAAGTAATTTCAACATTCATTGCAGTTAGTAACTTATACAATGAGGCCATTGCAACTACTTTTGCCAATGTGCTCATTGTAGCTGTTGTTAATGCTGGTGCTCCTTGATAAACGTCAGGTGCCCAAAAGTGAAACGGTACCGCCGCAATTTTGAACAACATTCCTATGGTTAACAATACTATTCCAATAAAGAACCAAGACGGTAATTCAGCAGATTGTGAGAGCTCGCTAATTTCTATAATGTCAAAGGTTCCCATGGCACCATAAATTAAGCAAATTCCAAATAGCAATATTCCAGAGGCGAAAGACCCCATTAGAAAATACTTTAATCCAGCTTCATTACTTTTAATATTCATACGATCGGATGCCGCTAAAACGTACAATGAAATAGATAGAATTTCAATACCTAAGAAGAACATTGATAAGTTTCCAAATGAAACCATAGCAACAGCTCCAGACAATAAGAATATTTTTATAGCAATATAATCGGAGATTTTGGTTTGGTGTTTTTCATAAAAATTATGACTTAACGCGACTAAGAAAATAGTTAAAACAATGAATAAACTCGAGAAGGCAACCGAGAATTTATTGACCACAATCATATTGTTATGGTAGGTAGCTGGCGAATTTAATTCGGAAAGTGTTAGGCCTAATATTCCCATTAATCCAAGAATGGTTACTGGAATAATCGCTTTTCTGAAATTCATGATTTCAAACAAAAGGCATAAAACACCTAATCCTATTATTGCTATTAATGTATTCATTTTTAAAATTTTAGATTTTGACTGAAAGCGAACTTTAGTTGTAAACCGTTATATTATTATTAATTTAATTTCTTAACTAAATCTGTTGATGCTCATCAATATCGATTCTAATGATGGGGAAATGAGTTCAATTATTGGATTTGGATACAATCCAAAAAAGAACAATACTGCCACAATTATCGATAGTGAAATTCCTTCGTTTAAAGTAATATCTGAAAATACTTTAGTATTTGTTTCTCCCAACATTGTTGTTTGAAACATCTTCAACATATAATAAGCCCCTAAAATAATAGTTGTACCACCTAAAATGGCAAACCAAATATTAATTTGAGAGACACTATAAAGAACAGTAAATTCACCTATAAAGTTAAATGTTGGAGGCAAGGCAACCGAAGCTAAAACTAATAGCATGAATAGCGAAGTGAATTTAGGCGCATGGGCGCGAATTCCTCCTAGATCGATAATGGTATTGGTTTGGTACCTGCGGTTAATAATTTCAGCAGAAAGGAATAAACCAACAATTACAAATCCGTGAGCAATCATTTGAAGAACTGCACCAATCAATCCGTCAACAGTTAAAGTATAGGCTCCCGCAGTAATTAATCCAACGTGGGCTAATGAAGAATAGGCCAATAATCGTTTTAAATCCTTTTGGCGCAAAGCCACAATTGAACCATAGATTGTACCTGCAATTCCAATGCCAACAAAAATATAAATATATGTTTTAGCTGTTAGTGGAGCAATTTGCAATTGCCAACGAAGCACACTATACAATCCCATTTTCAACATAATTCCAGAAAGCAACATCGTACCCACAGTTGGCGCTTTTTGATATACATTGGCTTGCCAAGAATGAAATGGGATTAATGGAATTTTGATTGCATAAGCCAAAAAGAAGGCAAGAAAAATCCAAAATTGTTCCGTTACAGTAAGGTTCGACATCGCATAATCTGACAAAAGGAAATTGTGCGTTTTGGTATATAAATAGGCGAAAGCGGCCAACATGAAAAGCGAGCCTGCAATAGTATAAATAAAGAATTTCACCACCGCTTTTTTACGCTCTTCCGCGTCGCCATTTCCCCAAATTAATGCTATAAAATAAATTGGAATCAATGATAATTCCCAAAACATATAATATAAAATTCCGTCTCCTGCTAGGAAGGTTCCACACATTGCAAATGCCATAAACAAAATTAAAGCATAGATAGTTTTGCTGTTATTGAAGTTATTTGCAAATGATGAAAAGATAATTATTGGCGTTAAAGCTAAAGTCAAAATTACCATTGCCATTGATAATCCATCTGCTTGTAGAATCATAAAAACTTTAGGATTAGAAATCCATGGGCTTATATAACTGACATCATAACCTATATTAAATTGGTTTAACAACATTAGAGCATAACTAAAGATGGCTACACTAAAAAATAAGGCAACTTTAGAAGCTAATTTATCACCTGCAAAAAAGGTAGCTAGTGCGCCAACTAAAAGTAATATTAAAAGTAGTAATACATTCATAGTATAATTATTGAGCTATAAATAAACAGGTTAAAATCACGCAAACTCCCAAAACAAAAGCAAAAAGGTACAATCCTATACTTCCACTTTGAACTTTTCTTCCTTGGGTTCCAATCGCCTCAGTTACTTTACCAAAACCGAATACTAATTTTGACAATCCAGTTTCTAGGGTGTCTCTAAAGAAACGAGAAGCGGCATTTATTGGGTTTACAATTATGATGGTATAGGCTTCGTCAACATAATATTTGTTGTAAATTATTTTTGAAATACCCGAAATATTTTCATCTTCACAAGGCACTTCACTTTTCTTAATGTACTTCACATAGGCAATTGTAATTCCTACAATAGCACCTACTAATGCAATTCCCATTAAAATATAAGAAGTAGAATTCAAATCTTCTTCGTGACTTACTTTACTAATAATAGGTTGTAAATAATGGTTCAACCAATTGCTTCCTGGGAAATTGATTAACCCTCCGAAAGTAGCTAATAGCGCCAATACAATTAAGGGAATAGTAATCAAAGAAGGAGATTCATGTAAATGACTTTTTTGGTGTTCAGTTCCTCTAAATTCTTTGAAGAACGTAAGATACATCAATCGGAACATATAGAAAGCAGTCATTATTGAAGCTACTGATCCAATAATCCAAAGCGGAAGGTCTTTATCGAAAGCGGTCATTAAAATTTCGTCTTTAGACCAGAAACCTGCAAATGGGAATATTCCAGAAATGGCTAAAGAGGAAATCAACATGGTAATAAATGTAATTGGCATTACTTTTTTCAAGCCACCCATTTTGCGCATGTCTTGTTCGCCATGAAGAGCATGAATTACAGAACCTGAACCTAAGAACAAACCCGCTTTGAAAAAGGCATGCGTTATTACATGAAAAACGGCCACTTGATAAGCGCCAAGTCCTAAAGCAAGGAACATTAATCCCAATTGAGAAACGGTAGAGTAGGCCAATACTTTTTTGATGTCATTTTGAAGTAATCCAATCGTAGCCGCTACCAAAGCAGTAATTGCTCCAATTATTGCAATTAAGTTTTGTACGTTTGGCGCTAAATCAAACAAGAAGTTCAATCTTGTAATCATAAAAATCCCCGCGGTGACCATGGTCGCAGCGTGAATTAATGCTGAAACAGGAGTAGGTCCCGCCATTGCATCTGGCAACCAAGTATACAAAGGAATTTGTGCTGATTTTCCAGTTGCTCCAATAAATAAAGCAAAAGCGGCAATGCCAACCCAAAAAAGAGTTGCTGGAGTGGTACCTTCTAAAATGCGTTCGTGAATTTCAATAAAATCAGCTGTATTAAATAAACTTGCTATGATTATTATTCCAATAAGTAATCCTAAATCACCAATACGGTTCATAATGAAGGCCTTTTTTGCTGCATCGTTATAATCTTGGTTTTTATGCCAAAATCCAATTAATAAATAAGAACAAAGGCCAACGCCTTCCCAACCGATAAACATAATTAGTAAATTACTACCCATTACAAGTGTAATCATGAAAAAGACAAACAGATTTAAATAGGCAAAAAATTTGTGTAAGTTTTCATCATCGTGCATGTAACTGATTGAGTACATATGAATTAATGAACCTATTCCAGTTACAAATAACAACCATAAAATTGATAATTGGTCCAAAAGAAAACCAAATTTCACATTGAAATTGCTAAATTTTATCCAATCAAATAGGTTGATTACAATGGCTTGATGCGTTTCATTTACTTTTAGAAAAAAGAAAATAGAAACAGCAAAAGAAACCACCACCGATAGTGTTCCGATAGTTCCAGAAAGCGTTTTTCCAATTTTACCCCCGAAGAAAACATTGAATAAAAACCCTATAAAAGGGGACAATAGTAAGACTAAAGCTAAATTGGTATCCATCAAATTATCCTTTTAAATTTTTTAAATTATCGATATCAATCGAACCTAAATTTCTAAATATTGAAACCAATATTGCCAATCCTACCGCTACTTCAGCCGCCGCAACTGCCATCGAGAAGAATACAAAAACTTGTCCTTGGGCATCTTGATGATAGGTTGAAAAGGCTACAAATAGCAAATTCACCGCGTTGAGCATGATCTCAATTGACATAAATACGATAATGGCATTTCGTCTGTACAATACTCCAAACACTCCAATACTAAAAAGTATCACAGCAAGGAATATGTAGTTTTCAATACCTATTTGATTTAAAACATTGTTCATATTATTTTTCTATTTTTTCTTTCTTAGACAATAAAACAGTACCTATCATAGCCACTAAAAGCAGGATCGATGCAAATTCAAATGGCACCATATATTCGTTTAGTAAAACTTTTCCTAACTTATTAATAGATTGAAAATCTTCGCCAGTTGCATCATATTCACCCATTATAGGTTTAGAATTCACAAATAGGGCAATTAAAATAGCACAAGTTAAACCAAACATAACGATGGCGCCTAAGCGGGTTACACGAGGTTTATGGACTTCATTTTCTTTGTTCAAATTCATTAACATGATCGTGAACAAGAATAAAATCATAATGGCTCCGGAATAGACTATAATATGAACTACAGCCAAAAACTGAGAATTCAATAATAGGTAATGACCTGCAATTGAGAAAAAACAAATCACCAAATAGATAGCACTGTGAATTGGGTTTTTAGTGAAAACCGTCAAAAAAGCGGTCGATAATGATATCGCTGCTAATACACTAAAAATAATTAAAAATGGGGTCATTAGTTTGCGTTGTTAAGTTGAGCGTTTTGCATAGCAACGTCCAAAGGCATCACTAAGCGGTCTTTTCCAAAAATAAAATCTTCTCTTTCATAGCTAGAAGGAACCAATTCTTTAGAAGTAGTAAGGTAAATAGCATCTTTTGGACACGCTTCCTCACACAATCCACAGAAAATACAACGCAACATATTGATTTCATAAATCGAAGCATATTTTTCCTCACGGTACAAATGCATCTCGTTGGCTTTGCGTTCTTCCGCCTTCATTGTAATAGCTTCCGCCGGGCAGGACAAAGCACACAATCCACAAGCAGTACAGTTTTCACGACCTTGTTCGTCCCGTTTCAATTGGTGTTGACCACGATAAACAGGGCTCATTTCTCTAATTTGCTCTGGGTATTGAATAGTTACTTTTCTACGAAACAAGTGTTGGATCGTAATAACCAAACCTTTTATGATCGCAAGCAAATACATGCTTTCTAAAAAAGTCATTTTCTTGTTAGAAACTTCTTTTTTTCTTCCCGATAAGGACATACTTTGTATAGACATCTTTATTTTTTTATTTGAAGCTTAATCCTGCTTTCCGTTTCTCCCGATAAAAATCGGGATCCTCTGCAATCAGGGCTAGGGCATTCGGGTCTTTATAATGTTTTATATTTTAATTATTATTTTTTGTAATCAATTTTGTTTCTCTCCACTTTATTATCTTGCTTTTCCATCATTTCATCCAAGTAGTTAAAAACCAATTAAAGGTGTCAAATTGACTCCTTAAAATAATATTATGTTGTCACAATTTGTGACCACCTCAATCTCAATTTTAAAATCCTAAATAAGCAATTATTTCGTGTCTTAAGATTACAATTCCCGTAATCATAATATTCACAATCGACAATGGAATTAATATTCTCCACCCCAAATGCATCAATTGATCGTATCTAAATCTTGGAATCGTCCATCGCACCCACATGTAGAAAAATATAAACCCACATATTTTTATAAATAAGACAACAATTCCTAAAACATTGGCAATATTAACACCCCAATTTTCAACTGCCCAACTCATTCCAGGATAATTATACCCTCCGAAGAATAAAACGGCTAATATGGTAGACGAGATAAACATATTTGCATATTCAGCAAACAAGTAGAATCCCATTTTCATGGAAGAATATTCGGTATGGTAACCACCAATTAATTCCGTTTCACATTCTGCTAAATCAAATGGTGTTCTATTGGTTTCTGCAAAAGCGCAAATTAAAAATATCAAGAAGGATAAAGGTTGGTAAAAAACATTCCAATTCATTCCTTCTTGTTGAACCGAGATTTCTCTTAAACTCAAGGTGCCAGTCATCATCAATAAAGCAATTATCGAAAGTCCCATCGCCACTTCATACGAAATCATTTGCGATGCAGCACGAATAGCTCCTATTAAGGAAAATTTATTATTGGAAGCCCAACCCCCAATCATAATTCCGTAAACGCCCACTGAAACAACAGCAAAAATATACAAAACCGCAACGTTAATATCCGTTGCTTGAAGTAAAATATCTCTACCAAAAAGGTGCAATTTATCTCCCCAAGGAATTACCGCACTGGTCATTAACGCCGTACTCATTGCAATTGCTGGGCCAACTACAAATAGAAATTTATTGGGTGTGTTTGGTTCAAATTCTTCTTTAGCAAATAATTTTAATCCATCGGCAAGAGGTTGTAATAATCCAAGAGGACCCGCTCTATTGGGACCAATTCTGTCTTGCAACCAAGCAGCTACTTTACGCTCTGCCCAAGTAGAATACATCGCCATTAACATTGTAATTGCAAAAACAACAAAAATAATAACACTTTTTTCGATTATAATAGTTGTATCCATCATCTAAAGATTACCTTTTTGAAATTCTTGTTCTTCTTCTTTACTCATCGGCACCTCTGGCATACTTATTTTTTTACGATCTTGGTCTCTTCCTTTCAAGATTCCTATTTCAGTAGCAATATGAACAGGTTGTAATTCTCTGTTGTATTTATTTTGATTGATAACAGAATCTTTCTCAAATTTGCGAGGTCCTTCAATTACCCAATCAGCAACTTCTTTATGATCAAAACGACATCCGTTGCAAATGAATTCTTCCACTTCATGGTACTCGTCTTTTCTTCCAGTTACTCTCTGAATTTCATCACCAAACATCCAAACGGTAGTTTTCCCACAACATTTATCGCAATTTCTGTGCGCATTATAAGGTTTGTTGAACCAAACTCTCGATTTGAATCGGAATGTTTTATCGGTTAAAGCACCCACAGGACAAACGTCAATCATGTTTCCTGAAAATTCGTTGTCGATGGCTTTTGATATACAAGTTGAAATATTAGAATGATCTCCTCTATCCATTACACCGTGAACACGATTGTCCGTCAATTGATCGGCAACCATCACGCAACGGTAGCAAAGGATACAACGATTCATATGCAATTGAATATTTGGACCAATATCTTCCGGTTCAAAAGTTCTTTTTTCTTCAATGAATCTAGTTTCAGATTTTCCGTGTTTGAAACTTAAATTTTGCAAATCACATTCTCCTGCTTGATCGCAAACTGGGCAATCCAATGGGTGATTTATCAGTAGAAATTCTGTCACTGATTTTCTAGCTTCCGTTACTCTTTCCGATGAGTTGCTATTCACTTCCATTCCATCTTGGCATCCTGTTACACAAGAAGCCATCAATTTTGGCATCGGTCTTGGATCGGCTTCGCTACCTTTTGCAACTTCTACTAAACAACAACGGCATTTTCCGCCGCTACCTTCTAATTTAGAATAATAGCACATTGCTGGAGGAACGCTTTCGCCACCAATCATTCGAGCAGCTTGCAGGATGGTTGTTCCTGGTGCTACTTCAATCGCTTGACCATCTATAGTTACTTTCATTTTTTTATGACTTAACTTTATACTGTTAATTTAGAAACCAAGTGTTTTACCTTTTCAAAAGGTTCAGTCACAAAGTGATCTCTATTTTTAATTTTTTCTGGGAATCGAATATGGTACTCAAACTCGTCTCTAAAGTGACGAATTGCAGAAGCTACTGGCCAAGCGGCAGCATCACCTAACGGACAAATGGTGTTACCTTCAATTTTACTTTGGATGCTCAATAGCAAATCGATATCTTCTTCACGCCCGTGACCGTTTTCAATTCGGTGCAATACTTTTTCCATCCAACCCGTACCTTCGCGACAAGGAGAACATTGACCGCAACTTTCATGATGGTAAAATCTTGAAAAATTCCATGTATTTCTAACCATACAAGAAGTATCATTGTAAACAATAAAACCTCCTGAACCCAACATGGAACCGGATACAAATCCACCGTCACTTAATGATTCGTAGGTCATTAAACGATCTTCACCGTTTACTGTTTTGTAAATTAAATCAGCGGGTAATACAGGAACTGAACTTCCTCCTGGTACAAATGCTTTTAAAGGTCGGTCAGAACTCATTCCGCCTAAATACTCATCAGAATTCATGAATTCGTAAACACTTAAACCCAATTCAATTTCGTAAACGCCAGGATTTTTAATGTGTCCTGAAGCCGAAATTAATTTGGTTCCCGTTGAACGACCAATTCCTATTTTGGCATAATCTGCACCTGAATTATTGATAATCCACGGCACAGCCGCAATTGTTTCCACATTATTTACCACAGTTGGATTGGCCCATAGCCCCGAAATCGCTGGAAATGGAGGCTTAATTCTTGGATTTCCTCTTTTCCCTTCTAAAGATTCAATTAATGCCGTTTCTTCACCACAGATATAAGCTCCAGCTCCAATTTGAACATACAATTCCAAATTGTAACCCGATCCTAATATATTTTTTCCTAACCAACCTGCCGCCTTAGCTTCGGCGATGGCTCTTTCTAATATTTTATAAATCCACATGTATTCTCCACGAATATAGATGTAGGATAAATTCGCTCCCAATGCAAAACTCGAAGTAATCATTCCTTCAATTAATAAGTGAGGAATAAATTCCATCAAATAACGATCTTTGAAAGTTCCCGGTTCTGATTCATCGGCATTGCAAACTAAATGTCTTGGCTTTCCTGATTTTTTATCAATGAAACTCCACTTCATTCCCGCTGGAAATCCTGCCCCACCACGACCACGAAGTCCCGAAGTTTTAACTTCTTCCACAACTTCGTCAGGGGTCATTTTTTTAATCGCTTTTTCCACAGAAGCGTAACCACCATTTTGGCGATATACTTCGTAGGTACGAATTCCTGGAACATTAATTTTGTCTAATAATATTTTTTGTGACATATTATTTATCGTGTAACGTAATTTTATCTTCTTTACAATCAACAATCAATTGATCTATTTTTTCTTTGGTTAGATGCTCTTTATAGAAATCTCCTAATTGCATCATTGGAGCATAACCGCAAGCACCTAAACATTCAACGCCTCTAACTTCAAAAAGTCCGTCTGCAGTTGGTTCGCCCACTTTTACCCCTAATTTATTGCAAGTGTAATCTATTATATCTTCCACGCCATTCAAACAACAAGGGGAGGTTTGACAAAATTCAAACATGTATTTTCCAATTGGTCTTTGGTTGTACATCGTATAAAATGAAACTACTTCATAAACTTCAACCGGTTTAATTGTTAGAATTTCTGCTACTTTATCCATTAATTCTGTACTCAACCAATTGTCATGAGCATCTTGAACCTCGTGTAAAACTGGCAATAATGCCGATTTTATTTTGTCTTCAGGATAATGACTGATCAACTCATTGATGCGAGTCATCAACGCTTCTGTGATATTTACCACCTGCTTGTAATGTGTATGTTCCATTATTTATTTTAGATTTTAGACTTTAGATTTTAGATTTTCGAAACTTATTATTGTCATAATTCGTTTTTATATCTATAAATCAGCAATCTTCATTCAGTAATCTATTCTATTTTCTTTCTGTATTTTATTCTAAATTCAGAAATCTCAAATCTTAATATTATGCGTCTAATTCTCCTGCAATAACATTCAAACTCGACAAAATAACTATCGCATCTGATAACAAGGCTCCCACAATCATTTCAGGATAGGCTTGATAATAAATAAAACAAGGTCTTCTGAAATGCAATCTGTATGGCGTTCTACTTCCGTCGGTTACTAAATAAAATCCTAATTCTCCATTTCCACCTTCCACTGCGTGGTATATTTCTGCAACTGGAACAGGTACTTCGCCCATTACAATTTTGAAATGGTAAATCAAAGATTCCATATCGTGATAAACCTCTTCTTTTGGAGGTAAATAATAAGCAGAAACGTCTGCGTGGAATTCATTTCCAGCAGGCATTTTATCCAAAGCTTGACGAATGATACTCAAACTCTCCCATACTTCGGCATTACGAACGCAAAAACGATCGTAAGTATCACCTGATTTTCCTACGGGAATATTGAAATCAAAATCTTCATAAGAAGAATAAGGTTGCGCCACACGAACATCATAATCAACACCCGCAGCACGTAAATTTGGACCTGTAAATCCGTAAGAAATTGCTTTTTCAGCAGATATTGGACCTACATTTACCGTTCTATCAATAAAAATTCTGTTTCTTTCAAATAAGTTTTCAAATTCTTTCCATGCCACTGGGAACTCTTCTAAAAACACATCCAATTTACGGAAAGCTTCCGGCGACCAATCTCTTTCGAAACCACCAATTCTTCCCATATTTGTTGTTAAACGAGCACCACAAATTTCTTCGTAGATCTCGTATACTTTTTCTCTAAATTGGAATACATACAAGAAACCAGTGTAAGCTCCTGTATCCACTCCAAGAATTGAATTACAAATCAAGTGATCGGTAATTCTTGCTAATTCCATTACGATAACTCTTAAATACTGTGCTCTTTTAGGAACTTCAACATCCAATAATTTTTCCATGGTCATCCACCATGCCATATTGTTGATAGGTGATGAACAGTAATTCATTCTATCCGTAAGTGGGGTGATTTGGTAAAAAGGTCGGTTTTCAGCAATTTTTTCAAACGCCCTGTGGATGTATCCAATGGTAGGTTCCGCTTCTAAAATTCGCTCTCCATCCATCAACAAAATATTTTGGAAAATACCGTGAGTCGCAGGGTGGGTTGGGCCTAAATTTAGAATCGAAAGCTCGCTTCCATCTTCATTTTGACGTTTTTTTACTATTTCAGCATATCGATGCTCTGGGGGTAATAATAGTTCTGACATTTATTTAATGTGAAAAATTATATATTTTTGTTTTTAGCAATTGTCTATTGTTCTACCGAAAAATCGGTCGTCCTTGTCTGTTCTTCCTCCGTCTTCCATTGGAAATTCTTTTCTCATTGGAAAAGAAATCATCTCGTCCATATTTAAAATTCGTTTTAATTGTGGATGACCCACAAAGTTAATTCCGTAAAAATCATACGTTTCTCTTTCCATCCAATTGGCGCAAAGAAAAATAGTTGATACGGTTTTAATTTCTGGATTGGAACCTGGCAAGTAGGTTTTTATTTTTAATCTAACGTTATCAATCCAATTATGAAGGTGATAAACTACAGTAAATTGATGGCTTTCCTCATTATCAGGATAGTGAATTCCACATAAATCGGTAAGAAAGTTAAAACGCAAGGTTTCATCATTTTTTAAAAAAAGTAAAACCGCGGTAATTTTATCCGAAGCAACTTCTAGTGAGAAAATAGATTTTTCCTGCGTGAAATTAAACACACTTTCTCCAAATGTTGCTGTTAATTTTTCTTGAATTTCAAAGGTATCTAAAGCCATTATTTGATGTTATAAGAAGCTAATAATTCTTGGTATTCAGGAGAACTTCTTCTTCGTACCGACTCGGATCTAACCAATTCTTGTAATTTCATTACGCCATCTACAATTTGCTCCGGTCTTGGAGGACATCCAGGAACGTAAACGTCAACAGGTATTACTTTGTCAATTCCTTGAAGTACAGAATAGGTATCGAAAATACCACCTGAGGAAGCGCAAGCTCCAACGGCTATTACCCAACGAGGTTCAGCCATTTGCTCGTATACTTGACGTAAAATAGGAGCCATTTTTTTCGAGATAGTTCCCATTACCATTAGCATATCCGCTTGACGTGGAGAAAAACTTACTCTTTCAGATCCGAAACGCGCTAAGTCATAATGAGAGGCCATAGTAGCCATAAATTCAATTCCGCAACAAGAAGTTGCAAAGGGTAAAGGCCAAAGTGAATTTGCTCTAGCAAGACCTACTACATCATTTAGTTTTGTAGCAAAAAACCCTTCTCCTACAACCCCTTCTGGAGCATCAACCATTTTTGTTTTAGATTCAGTCATTTTTTTAAAGATTTTAGATTTTAGATTTCAGAATAGTTAAAACCGAAATCAAAATCATTTTTTAAATCAATAGTGTATTTTTAAGAAATTTGAAATCAAAAATCTTAAATTATTTATTCCCACTCCAACGCTTTCTTTTTGATGATATAGAAAAAACCAACTAAAAGTAAAGCCATAAAAATCACCATTTTCACCATTCCTTCCATTCCCAACTCCTTAAAATTGATTGCCCAAGGATATAAGAAAATAACTTCCACATCAAAAAGCACGAAAAGTATAGCAACAACGAAATATTTTACTGAAAATGGTATTCTAGCATTACCTTGTGATTCGATTCCGCACTCAAAATTTTTGTCTTTTGTGGCTGAAGATCTTTTAGGTCCTAATTTGCCCGAAGCAATGATCATTCCTACTACGAATCCAACCGCCAAAAGCATTTGCATTAGTATTGGAAAATAACTTGATAAACTTGTTTGCATGCTTTGAGTTTTAAACCTTAGAATTTTGACGCAAAGATAACTTTCAATAATTGATTTAGCAACGAAAAAATAAAAATTTATGAAAGTATTTTTAAAATTTTTATAGATTATAAATAATTCTAATTTTCAACGTTTAATGTTCCTATTTTCTTGGGAAAAAATAGACTTGATGGGAACGATATTTCAGGAGTAATTTTTAAATAAAGGCAAAAAAAAACGTTCCGAAATTAATCGGAACGTTTAAACATTAGGCAACAAAAATATATATATTTTAGTCTTCAAGCACTGCAACTTGCGCAGCAACTTTACCTTTTCTTCCTTCTTCTTCTTCGTAACTTACTCTGTCACCTTCGCGTAATTCTTCCGCTCTGATTCCTGAAGCATGCACAAAAATGTCTTTTCCTGTTTCTTCGTCTGTAATGAACCCGTAACCTTTTGATTCATTAAAAAATTTAACTGTACCTGTACGCATTGTAAAAAAATAATAATTTATAATGTGACAAATGTAAACTTTATAGTAATACGAAAATCATTTGTTTGTATTTTTTTTGCAAAAATATTGATATTCAGTGTTTTCGGGGGTTTTTCCCTAAGAAATTATTCCATTTTCAACTTAATATGCAACTCGTTTAACTGATTTTCATCGATAATCGATGGGGCATCAATCATTACATCGCGGCCCGAATTATTTTTTGGAAAAGCAATAAAATCACGAATCGTTTCTTGTCCGCCCAAAATAGCAACCAATCGATCCAAACCAAATGCTAATCCTCCATGTGGTGGCGCTCCAAATTGAAACGCGTCCATCAAGAAACCAAATTGATTTTTAGCTTCTTCTTCGGTGAATCCTAAGTATTTAAACATTAATTGTTGCGTTGCTTTATCGTGAATTCTGATGGAACCTCCGCCAATTTCGTTTCCGTTCAGCACCATATCATACGCATTGGCTCTTACTTTCCCTGGATTTGTGGTTAATAAATCCATGTCTTCTGGTTTTGGAGAAGTGAACGGATGGTGCATTGCATGCCATCTTCCCGATGTTTCGTCTAATTCCAATAAAGGAAAATCAACTACCCATAATGGTGCAAACTCTACTGGATTTCTCAATCCCAAGCGAGTCGCTAATTCCATTCTTAAAGCGGAAAGTTGTGTTCTTGTTTTATCGGCTTGACCGGAAAGTACGAATAGCATGTCGCCTGGTTTTGCGCCAGTTATTTGCGCCCATTTTGCTAAATCTTCTTGATCGTAAAATTTATCAACAGATGATTTATAAGTTCCATCTTCACTGCATTTTACATAAACCATTCCTAAAGCGCCAATTTGTGGACGTTTCATCCAATCAATTAAGCCGTCAATTTCTTTACGCGTATAGTCTCCCGTTCCTGGAGCAGCAATTCCTACAACCAATTCAGCAGTATTGAAAATAGAAAAATCTTTGTGTTGCGCCACTTCGTTCAACTCCCCAAACTCCATTCCGAAACGGATATCTGGCTTGTCATTTCCGAAGGTTTTCATCGCATAATCGTAGGTAATTCTTGGAAATTTATCCACTTCAATGCCTTTGATTTCTTTCAGTAAATGTCGGGTCAATCCTTCAAAAACATTCAATATATCCTCTTGCTCAACAAAGGCCATTTCACAATCTATTTGCGTAAACTCTGGTTGTCTATCGGCGCGTAAATCTTCATCACGGAAACATTTCACAATTTGGAAATATTTGTCCATTCCACCCACCATCAATAATTGTTTGAAAGTTTGAGGCGATTGCGGTAAGGCATAAAATTGTCCCGCATTCATTCTGCTTGGAACCACAAAATCTCTTGCTCCTTCAGGTGTAGATTTTATCAAATACGGAGTTTCAACCTCGCAAAAATCCAAATCAGAAAGGTATTTTCTAACTTCCATTGCCACTTTATGGCGAAAAAGCAAATTGTTTTTTACGGGATTTCTACGAATATCTAAATAACGGTATTTCATTCGGATGTCTTCACCGCCGTCCGTTTCATCTTCAATGGTGAAGGGCGGAGTTAAAGACGCATTTAAAATCGTCATTTGCGAAACTAATATTTCAATTTCCCCAGTCGCCATAGTTGCGTTTTTCGATTCCCGCTCAATTACCGTTCCTTTCACTTGAATTACAAATTCTCGACCCAGCGTTTTCGCTAATTCAAAGATGGATTTTTCGGTGCGACTTTCTTCAAATAGTAATTGGGTAACACCATAACGATCTCGTAAATCAACCCAATTCATAAATCCTTTGTCACGCGATTTTTGAACCCAACCCGCAAGAATAACTTCTGTATTAATATGAGTAGCGTTTAACTCGCCACAAGAATGACTTCTATACATTATAGTAATTTTAGACCACAAAAATACTATTTTGTTTTTGATTAAGGATTTAGTGATAAAATTTATTTTAAAATTTAAATACCTTATATTTGATGTCTAATTTAATTTTATAAACTAATGAAAAAAATATTCTTGACCGTAATGTTATTTGGGTATTCAATTTTAGCTGTTGCTCAAACCAATAACTTTGTAATTTTTAAAGCTGAAATCGCTAATAAAAACACAGACTTTATATCTCTAAGAGATAATAAAAAGGAGTATAAAAAAATGCAAGTTAATAAAGACGGATTTTTTAAAGATACTTTGAATGTCAAAGATGGTTTTTATCAAATGTATGATGGAGTAGAAGTTACCAATTTGTATTTGAAAAATGGTTACGACTTAAGCTTGAAAATGGATGCCAAAAAATTTGACGAATCGATTGTTTACACTGGCGTTGGAGCGAATGAAAACAATTATTTAGCACAAGCTACCATTGAAGAAAGCAAAGTAGATTATGATAAAATATTTGCATCAAAAGAAGCAGAATTTAATGCTCAAGTTGATGAAATAAGCAAAACCGATTTAGCAAAATTAGAAAGTAGTAATTTAGATCCAGCTTTTATTGAATTGCAAAAAAAGAAGATCGAAGGCACAAAAATGGGCATGAAACAATATTATGCTGAGTCTCAAAAAAAGCAACAACTTAATAATTCTATTTCGGCGCCTTTTGATTATTTCAATTTTAAAGGCGGAAACACCAAATTATCGGATTTTAAAGGAAAGTATGTTTACATTGATGTTTGGGCAACTTGGTGCGGACCATGTCGTGCTGAAATTCCATTTTTGAAAAAGACAGAAGAGAAATATGAAGGTAAAAATATTGCTTTTGTAAGTATTTCAATAGATGTGCAAAAGGACTTCGAAAAATGGAAAAAATTTGTGTCTGAAAAACAATTGGGTGGAGTTCAGCTTTTTGCAGATAAAGATTGGAATTCCGATTTCATGAAAAGCTACAGTATCAATAGTATTCCAAGATTTATATTGATAGACCCAACAGGAAAAATTGTAAGTGCTGACGCTGTAAGACCGTCCTCTCCAAAACTATCAGAGCAATTAGATGCCTTATTGAAATAGTTATAATAAATAATAAAAACCGGTTTCATTGAAACCGGTTTTTTTTGTTTTATTTAAAAAATTATTTGCTCAATTCAACAAAATATTTATAAAATAATGGAATGGTTTCAATTCCTTTTAGGTAATTAAAAATACCAAAATGTTCGTTTGGTGAGTGAATGGAATCACTGTCTAATCCAAAGCCCATTAAAATAGTTTTGCTTTTTAGTTCTTTTTCAAATAAAGCTACAATTGGAATACTACCACCGGAACGAACAGGAATTGCAGGCACTCCAAAAGTTTCAGTGTAAGCCATATTTGCGGCTTTGTATCCAATACTGTCTGTTGGTGTTACATAACCTTGACCGCCATGATGCGGGGTAACTTTCACGGTAACACCAGCAGGCGCAATATTGGTAAAGTGTTTTGTAAACAATTCGGTGATATTTTCCCAATCTTGATTTGGAACCAAACGCATCGATATTTTTGCGAAAGCTTTACTAGCAATAACTGTTTTAGCCCCTTCACCAGTATAGCCGCCCCAAATTCCGTTTACATCTAATGTTGGTCGGATGGAGTTTCTTTCATTAGTTACATAACCCGTTTCTCCGTATATGTCATTTAAGTCGAGTGCTTTTTTATAATTTTCTAAATTGAAAGGTGCTTTTGCCATTTCAGCGCGTTCTTCAAATGATAATTCTGCTACATTATCGTAGAAACCAGGAATGGTAATATGATTGTTTTCATCGTGTAGCGAAGCAATCATTTTGGAAAGCACGTTGATCGGATTGGCAACAGCCCCACCGTACAACCCAGAATGTAAGTCACGATTTGGACCAGTAACTTGCACTTCTACATAACTCAACCCGCGTAATCCGGTGGTAATTGACGGCTGCTGATTAGATATCATTCCGGTATCAGAAATCAAAATTACATCACATTTTAGTTTTTCTTGATTGCGTTCCACAAACCAGCTTAAGCTTTTAGAGCCCACTTCTTCTTCGCCTTCAATCATAAATTTCACATTACACGGCAAAGAATTGGATTGCACCATATATTCTAAAGCCTTAACATGCATGTACATTTGTCCTTTGTCATCGCAAGCACCTCTGGCAAAAATGGCGCCTTCAGGATGAATATTCGTTATTTTTATTACGGGTTCAAATGGAGGTGAAGTCCAAAGTTCGATTGGATCTGGTGGTTGCACATCATAATGACCATAAACCAAAACCGTAGGAAGCGTTTTGTCGATAATTTTTTCTCCATAAACAATAGGATATCCGGGAGTATCACAAATTTCTACCAAGTCGCAACCGGCATTTTCAAGACTCAATTTTACCGCATCGGCGGTGTTGAATATGTCTTGAGAATAAGCGGGATCGGCACTTACAGAAGGGATTTTTAATAATTCAATTAGCTCGTTGATAAAGCGAGACTTATTTTCTTGAACGTAGTTTTTTATTGTATTCATAGTAAATAGGTAGTTTTTTGAATCCCAAAAATACGAAAAAGAGTTTGAAATATTTTTATAAATTTTTATCCATAATTTATATTTAATTGTATATTTGCAAACTCAATTTTGCGGATATGGTGAAATTGGTAGACATGCCAGACTTAGGATCTGGTGCCGCAAGGCGTGTAGGTTCGAGTCCTATTATCCGCACTTTTTAAACCTCAAGATGCAATTTTAGCATTTTGAGGTTTTTTATTTAAACCTAATAATTCCCTTTTCACCTTAATTTTCTCCTCCTTCAGATCCAAAAAAATAAAATATTTAAAAAACACTTTTTTTTATAAGAATAGTGTTGATTTTTATGTTTTAAAAAATTATCTTTGCATCTTGAAAAACAAACCTAAATGTTACGTTTAGAAAATTTGTTTTTTATAAGTCTAATTAGCTATTTAATAAATACATAAGCAATGTCAAAAGTA
>Ga0209443_1000182_pt1 | contig 40665 bp, 27 predicted proteins | sample LauGreBMM110DCMD_2_FD_187571 | JGI IMG/M metagenome (GOLD analysis project Ga0209443, IMG submission 187571) | Freshwater lake microbial communities from Lake Michigan, USA - Su13.BD.MM110.DCMD (SPAdes) (version 2) | ecosystem: Environmental > Aquatic > Freshwater > Lake | place: Lake Michigan... | reverse complement strand
TAGTCCATTCCCTCGATTTTTCATTAACTTTAGTCAAGGACTAAAAGGGTTTTTAAACAGTGATTTTGATTATAAAAAAGTTCAAATTTATTACAAACAACCTTTTATTATTGGTCCGTTTGGGGTTTTAAATTCTACCATGGAGTTAGGAAAAACCTTTGGCGGTGTGCCTCTAGGATTGATGAGTATTATTCCAGGAAACCAAACCTATTTCACCATCAGAAATACTTTTAACCTCTTAAATTTCTACGAATTCGAATCCGATCAATATGCAACACTTCAGCTAGAACACAATTTTGGTGGACGAATTTTTGCAAGAATACCTTATTTTAGAAAATTTAATTGGAGAGAAACAATTGGAATTAGAGGAGCTTACGGAACAATTTCAAATGAAAGTAGCGCTTTAAATGCTTCGGGAATAAACTATAGAGCACCGGAAAATGTGTATTGGGAATACAATGCTGGAATTGGAAATATATTTAAGGTTTTTAGAATAGAATTCAGTTGGAGAGGTTCTTATATTACTCCGCAAACCAATAATTTTGGTATTAAAGGGTCGTTTGGCATCTTTTTCTAATATTTTAAATTACAATAAATACTGTAATAAGTGATTTGTTTGAAAAATTCCCAAAAAATACTTTTAATAGTAACAGTCTGCATAGAATAAATTAAAATAAATAACAAATATTCAAAAAAGCACTCTTCAAATGTGAATTGTGCTTTTTTATTTGTGATGGTTTTCCTACATTTGCAACCGATTATTAAATAACGAATAAATAGAATATGGAATCATTAATGATTTATGTGCCAATAGTTATGGCTTTAATAGGATTGGCTTTTATGGCAATCAAAAGATCTTGGGTATTAAAACAAGATGCTGGGGATGGTAAAATGAAAGAAATTTCAGATTATATCTATGAAGGGGCCTTGGCTTTCCTTAAAGCAGAATACCGATTATTAGCTATTTTTGTAGTAATTGCAAGTTTAGTTTTAGCAGGAATTTCTTTTGTAGTTCCAACAACAAACATATTAATTGTAGTTGCTTTTATTTTTGGAGCTTTTTTCTCTGCTTTAGCAGGAAATATGGGAATGAAAATTGCAACTAAAACAAACGTTAGAACAACTCAAGCGGCTCGTACAAGTTTACCTCAAGCATTAAAAGTTTCTTTTGGTGGTGGAACTGTAATGGGATTGGGCGTTGCAGGCTTAGCTGTTTTAGGTTTAACTACTTTCTTTATTATTTTTTTCCATGTATTTATGGGCGGAGTATGGGGGATTGATGGAACTGAAAAAATGACTATTGTTCTGGAAACATTAGCAGGGTTCTCTCTTGGTGCTGAATCTATTGCATTATTTGCTCGTGTGGGTGGTGGTATTTATACCAAAGCTGCCGATGTAGGCGCTGATTTAGTAGGTAAAGTAGAAGCGGGTATTCCAGAAGATGATCCTCGTAATCCAGCTACAATTGCTGATAACGTAGGAGATAACGTAGGGGATGTTGCTGGAATGGGTGCCGATTTATTTGGTTCTTATGTTGCTACAGTACTTGCTGCAATGGTTCTTGGGAACTATGTGATTAAAGATATGGGTGGAATGATAGTTGATAAATTCGGTGGAATTGGACCCATTTTATTGCCAATGGCTATCGCTGGTTTCGGAATAGTATTCTCGATTATTGGAACAATGTTAGTAAAAATATCAAGTGATGATGCTAAAGAAGCACAAGTTCAAAAAGCATTAAACTTTGGAAACTGGGTTTCTATTGCTTTGACTGCCGTGGCTTGTTTCTTCTTAGTAAAATTCATGTTACCAGAAACTATGAAAATGAATTTCTTCGGGGAAGGGTTAAAAGATATTTCCGCAATGCGTGTTTTCTATGCAACCTTAATTGGATTATTTGTTGGTGGAGCCATTTCATCAGTAACAGAATATTACACCGGTTTAGGTACAAAACCAGTTTTGGCAATTGTACAAAAATCATCTACTGGAGCAGGAACGAACGTAATTGCTGGTTTAGCAACAGGTATGATTTCTACGTTCCCAACTGTTTTATTATTTGCTGGAGCAATATGGTCTACTTATGCATTAGCAGGTTTCTACGGTGTAGCTTTAGCAGCTTCGGCAATGATGGCTACAACCGCTATGCAATTAGCAATTGACGCTTTCGGACCAATATCTGACAATGCAGGTGGAATTGCTGAAATGAGCGAATTACCAAAAGAAGTTCGAACAAGGACTGATATTTTAGACTCTGTAGGTAACACGACTGCTGCAACTGGAAAAGGTTTTGCAATCGCTTCGGCTGCATTAACTTCTTTAGCTTTATTTGCTGCTTATGTAACTTTTACAGGAATTGATGGTATTAATATCTTCAAAGCGCCAGTATTAGCAATGTTATTCGTTGGAGGTATGATTCCTGTAGTTTTCTCTGCACTAGCAATGAATTCTGTGGGAAAAGCGGCTATGGATATGGTATATGAAGTACGTCGTCAGTTCAAAGAAATTCCTGGAATTATGGAAGGCACAGGTAAACCTGAATATGCTAAATGTGTTGATATTTCTACGAAAGCCGCTTTACGCGAAATGATGTTGCCAGGAATTTTAACTATTGGTTTCCCAATTGCAATTGTATTATTAGGTAAATTAGTTTATTCAGATAACAACCAATTAATCGCTGAAATGTTAGGGGGTTATATGGCTGGAGTTACCGTTTCTGGTGTGCTTTGGGCGGTGTTCCAAAACAATGCAGGAGGTGCTTGGGACAATGCAAAAAAATCCTTCGAAGCGGGAGTTCTAATTAATGGCGAAATGACTTACAAAGGTTCTGAGGCTCACAAAGCAGCAGTTACTGGAGATACAGTTGGTGATCCATTTAAAGATACTTCTGGTCCTTCAATGAACATATTAATTAAATTAACTTGTTTAATTGGTTTAGTAATCGCTCCAATTTTAGGTAATGGTTCTACTAATGAGGATCCAAAAGTGATGATGATTAAAATGGAAAGTCCTGAAGGGAAAATGATGGGTAAATGCGATACGAGCAAATGTGCAACGATGACGGCAGCCGAATGTGCTTCAATGTGCGACAGTCTTCAATGTTCTCCAGAAGAAAAAGAAATGTGTTTATCACAATATGATAAAGACGGAAAATTCGTTGCTTCAAAATCAGTAATGAAAACAGTGAACGTTCAAATTAGCAACGAAAACGGAAAAGCAAAAGCGACTGTAATTACGAACGATAACGGAAACAAAAATACACAATTGTTTGAAGGTTCTCTTGAAGAAGTAAAAGCACAAGTGGAAAAAATGAAATAATAGAAGCATCAAATGCTACTCAATGCCTCGCAAATTTGCGAGGCATTTTTTTTACAATTAATCGTAATTCCAAAGACATTTAATAATTCCATTTGTTGATAACTTATCAAAATTGCTACTTCAAAAAAACTTAAATTTGGAAGTTCAAATAATATCCAACTCCAAATAATAAAACGTCACTTTAAACAATAATTTACTGATTAAGTGTCCCTATATTTGATTTTTTTTAACCTATGTACCTAATATTCGATACCGAAACCACAGGATTACCAAAGCGTTGGGACGCTCCAATTACTGATACAGGAAATTGGCCGCGTTGCGTTCAAATTGCTTGGCAGTTGCACGATGAAATGGGTAAACTTATCGAACATCAGGATTATTTAGTTCAACCAGAGGGATTTAATATTCCTTATGATGCCGAAAAAGTACACGGTATTTCTACCGAATTAGCTGAAGCCGATGGATTACCAATGGCTGAGGTGCTTGAAAAATTCAATATTGCTTTAGGCAAATCTAAATTTATTGTAGGGCAAAATTTAAAATTCGACATCAATATTATGGGTTGCGAATTCCATCGATTTGGAATCGATAGCCAAATGAGTTCCATGCCAGTTTTAGACACTTGTACCGAAATTACCGCTTCTTTATTGCAATTACCTGGTGGTCGTGGGGGAAAATTTAAATTGCCAACGCTAACAGAATTGCACAGTTATTTATTCAATTCACCATTTGCGGAAGCCCATAACGCTACCGCCGATGTGGAAGCGACCACGCGCTGTTTTTTTGAATTGATTCGAATAGAAATTTTTACTGAAAAAGAACTTCAAGTTGAAGGCGATTATTTTAATAAATTCAAAACTCAAAATCCGAGTGCCATTCAGCTCATCGGATTAAGACATATCAACTTAAAAGACGCTTCTCAAAAAATCAAACAACAGTTTGGAGAGCGACAAGCGAATTTGGTTTCTCAAGAAGAAATTGCTGAAAATAAACAAGTTTTAATAGCTGCCGATTTCGTGCATTTGCATAATCATACTCAGTTTTCAGTTTTACAATCTACCATCAGCGTGGCGAATTTAGTAAAAGCAGCATCGGATAATAAAATGCCTGCCGTTGCCATCACCGATCATGCTAATTTAATGGGCGCCTTCCATTTTGTTAGAGATATTTTATATCATAATAAAGCGGCTAAGGCTAAAAATGAGGAGGCTGTTGCCAATGGTGATTCGCCAAGTGAAGTGATAATCAAACCTATTGTGGGTTGTGAATTCTTTGTATGCGAAGACCATCTTGACAAAACTCGAAAAGATAACGGTTACCAAATCGTTTTCCTTGCCAAAAATAAAAATGGATACCAAAACCTAACCAAATTAACTTCAATTGCGAATACTGACGGTTTCTATTACGTTCCTAGAATTGATAGAAATCTAATAGAAAAGTACAAAGAAGATCTGATCGTTTTAACGGGGAATTTATATGGTGAAATCCCAAATAAAATTCTAAATCTAGGGGAAAACCAAGCTGAAGAGGCGCTAATTTGGTGGAAACAACATTTTGGTTCCGACTTATATATTGAAGTGATGCGTCACAATCAAGAAGATGAAAACCGCGTAAACGCAAGTTTGATTTCGTTGGCTAAAAAGAATGATATTAAAATTGTTGCCACAAATAATACCTTCTATTTAAACAAAAAAGATGCCAATGCGCATGATATTTTACTTTGCGTTCGTGATGGTGAAAAGCAATCTACCCCAATAGGAAGAGGTCGTAGCTATCGATATGGAATGCCTAATCAGGAATATTATTTTAAATCTGGTGAGGAGATGAAAATGCTTTTCACTGATTTGCCTGAGGCAATTTCTAACCTTTCTGAGGTGGTTTCAAAAATTGAAATTTACGATTTAGCGCGGGAAGTGCTCTTGCCGAAATTTGAAATTCCACAAGAATTTTTAGTCTCCGACGATGATACTGACGGAGGAAAAAGAGGAGAAAATTCTTATTTAAAGCACTTAACCTACTTAGGAGCGAAAAGAAGATATGTTGAGATAACGCCAGAAATTCAGGAACGAATCGATTTTGAGTTGCTAACAATTCAAAATTCGGGTTATCCAGGATATTTCTTGATAGTTCAAGATTTCATCGCCGAAGCCAGAAAAATGGACGTTTCTGTTGGACCTGGAAGAGGATCAGCAGCGGGTTCGGTGGTAGCTTATTGCCTTGGAATTACCAATATCGATCCCCTATTATACAACCTGCTTTTTGAGCGTTTCCTAAATCCGGATCGGGTGTCGTTACCCGATATTGATATCGATTTTGATGACGAAGGTAGAAGTCGCGTAATGGATTATGTGATTAAAAAATACGGATCAAAACAGGTTGCTCAAATTATTACCTACGGAACAATGGCGGCTAAATCGGCAATTCGAGATACCGCTCGTGTATTGGATTTACCTCTTTTTGAAGCCGATAAAATAGCTAAATTAATTCCGAATTTGATTCCTGCGAAATGGAGTTTGGCGCGTTTCTTAAAAGAAGCCGAACCAGAAATTAAAAAAATTCTTCGTCCTGAAGATTTTGAAAAAATTAAAGATCTAATTTCTATTTCAAAAGAAAACGATCTTTCTGGGGAAACTATCCAACAGGCGCAGATATTAGAAGGAAATTTAAGAAATACCGGAATTCATGCCTGTGGAGTAATTATCACGCCAAGTGATATAACTGATTTTGTTCCTATTGCTACAGCAAAAGATTCCGATTTATATGTCACTCAATTTGATAATTCGGTTGTAGAAAGTGCAGGGTTATTAAAAATGGACTTCTTGGGATTAAAGACCCTTACTTTAATTAAAGATACAGTAAAATTGGTGAAATATAGATCCGGAGTAGTTCTCGATCCGGATATTTTTCCTATTGATGATGTTAAAACTTTTGAGCTTTTCCAGCGTGGCGAAACTATAGGTATTTTCCAATATGAATCTCCGGGAATGCAGAAGTATTTGAAGGAATTGAAGCCTACTGTTTTTGGTGATTTAATTGCTATGAATGCGCTTTACCGTCCAGGGCCAATTGCTTATATTCCAAGTTTTGTTCGACGAAAAAATGGAGAAGAAGCCATAGAATACGATCTTGATGCTTGCGAAGAATTACTAAAGGACACCTACGGAATTACCGTTTATCAAGAGCAAGTAATGCTTTTATCACAAAAATTAGCTGACTTTTCTAAAGGGGATGCCGATGTTTTGCGTAAGGCGATGGGAAAAAAGCAGAAAGACGTTTTGGATAAAATGAAGCCAAAATTCATCAGTCAAGCAGCTGCAAAAGGGCATGAGGAAGCAAAATTAGAAAAAATTTGGAAGGACTGGGAAGCATTTGCTGAGTATGCATTTAATAAATCGCATTCTACTTGCTACGCTTGGATTGCCTATCAAACGGCGTATTTGAAAGCGAATTACCCTGCGGAATATATGGCTGCCGTTTTATCAAATAACATGAGTGATATTAAGCAAGTTTCCTTTTTTATGGAAGAATGTAAGCGCATGGGATTACAAGTTTTAGGGCCAGATGTAAACGAGTCTTTTTATAAATTTACCGTAAATGAAAATTACGCAGTGCGCTTTGGAATTGGTGCTGTTAAAGGCGTTGGAATGGGAGCCGTTAAAACGATTGTAGAAAACAGAAAAGAAAGTAAATACAAATCTATTTTTGATTTAACCAAGCGAATTGACTTGCGTGCAGCTAATAAAAAGGCACTTGAAAATTTGATTTTAGCTGGTGGTTTTGATTCCTTTAAAGGGGTTACAAGAGCGCAGTATTTTCATGACGATGGTGATAATATCACTTTTTATGAAAAAGCAATACGCTATGGATTGAAGTTTCAAGAAAATGAAAACTCCTCACAAGTAAGTTTGTTTGGTGAAGCAAGTGAAGTTCAAATTTCCGAACCGGTGGTACCTCCTTGTGAAGATTGGTCCACCATGGAAAAATTGGCTAAGGAAAAAGAGGTGGTTGGAATTTATCTTTCAGGACATCCACTGGATGATTTTAAATATGAGATGAAATACTATTGCAATTCTAAGTTGGAATCGTTGAAAGATTTGAACAACCAAATCAATAAAAATTTATCTTTTGGAGGGATTGTATCTAATGTAAAACACCTGGTTAATAAATCAGGAAAAGGTTGGGGATCTTTTGTTTTAGAAGGATATGATGAAAGCCACGAGTTTAGAATATTTGGCGAAGAGTACATGAAATTCCGCCACTATTTAACCCCGAATAGTTTTACTTTTGTTAAGCTAATAGTAAAAGAAGGTTGGCCGGATAAAGAAACGGGTAAAAAAGGTGAACCAAGAATACAGTTTGTTGAATTTAAAATTCTTCAAGACATATTAGGGTTGTTTGCTAAAAAACTAGTAGTTCACATCAATATAACCGATTTACAATCGGAATTTATTCATCAATTGAGTTCTGTTTTTCAACAAAATAAAGGAGATAAATCGGTAGTTTTTGAAGTAATGGAATTGGAAAAAATAAAAACGCAAGTTGAAATTGCTCCACAAATTGTTGCTACTGATGACGAAGCAGAAAGCGATGTTTTTTATGATGAAGAGAATCCACAAGTTGAATTGCTAACCGAAATCGAAGAAATAAAAGTGGTAACGAAATTGGAAATGCCAAGTCGGAAATTGAAAATTAATATTTCAAATGAGTTACTTTCGGAACTAGAAAAAATGCAAGTGAACTTCAAATTGAATTAATTCTACAAAACCCTAGCCCTGATGGAACCGGCATCCCTCGCTTTTTTGCGTGGATATAGCATACAGCAGGAATAGGCTTCAAATAAGAAATGACAATACCTACATAATCAAAAGTAATTTTACAATAGTGTTCAAATGGTATTTAATTATTAAATTTGCCCCATAAAATAAATTAACACATAGAAAATATGGCATTAGCAATAACGGATGCTACTTTTGACGAAGTAGTTTTGAAATCAGACAAACCAGTAATGGTCGATTTTTGGGCAGCATGGTGTGGGCCTTGTAGAATGGTTGGACCAATCATTGACGAAATAAGCGAAGAATTTGCAGGTAAAGCAGTAGTTGGAAAAGTAGATGTAGATGCCAATCAAGAGTTTGCTGCAAAATACGGAGTACGAAATATTCCTACTGTTTTAGTTTTTCACAACGGGGAAGTAGTAGCAAGACAAGTGGGTGTTGCACCAAAACAAACGTATGCTGACAGCTTAACTACTTTATTATAAAATAGTTAATTTTTACAATGCTAAGGTTTGACGAAAGTCAAGCCTTTTTTATTTAAACTGAATTTATTTCAGTTGCTACATTTACAATCTTTTAATTTTTAAATCGTTTAATCTTTTATACATTTGAGGGATGAAAATTGAATCGCAAATAGAGAAAATTTCTAGCTTTCAGCACCTTGAATTATTAGCCAATCAAGTGGTTGAAGGGTTTATTTCAGGAATGCATAAAAGTCCTTTTCATGGATTTTCAGCTGAGTTTGCGGAACATAAAGTTTACAATCCTGGGGAAAGTACAAAGCACATCGATTGGAAATTATTTGCAAAAACCGACCGGCTGTATACTAAAAGGTACGAGGAAGAAACCAATTTACGATGCCACTTAATCATCGATAATTCTTCATCCATGCATTATCCAAAGTTGAAAGAAAGTCAGTTATTTTATGAAAGTAAAATTGGATTTTCTGTTTTAGCTTCGGCAGTATTAATGAATTTATTGAAGAAGCAGCGAGATGCCGTTGGACTAAGCGTCTATTCTGACACCTATGAATATTATGCTCCAGAAAAAGGAAGCGATCGACACCACCGAATGATTTTAAACAAATTAGAATCATTATTGGAAAACAGTAAAACCCCAAAAAGCACCGATACCATTTCCTTTTTACATCAAATTGCCGAAAAAATTCACCGTCGATCAATGATTGTTTTGTTTACCGATATGTTTCAAACAGGAAATCAGGAAGCATTATTCACGGCATTACAACATTTGAAACACAACAAACACAAAATCGTTTTGTTTCATGTAATTGATGAAAAAACCGAATTAAATTTTGATTTTGATGCGGCACCAAGAAAATTTATCGACCTAGAATCAGGCGAAGAAATTAATATTTTTGCCGATAATATTAAAGAAACCTACGAAAATCAGGTTTCCAATTACTTTAAAAAGGTAGCAATCACCTGCGCCCAGAACAAAATTAAGTATGTTCCCGTTTCTGTAGGAGCCAATTTTGAGAAAATCCTCAACACTTACCTAGTTGAAAAACAATCTTTTGGGTAATATTGGACTTCAATAATAAAATTTTTCTCTAAAAACACTTGCTAGAGTCGAAATAGGTTGTATATTTGCCCTCGCAAACAAAGTTAGCTATTCTCTGATGCAAATTATAGTTTAGTGAAACAATAAGCGCTGGTTTGGTAGTTCAGTTGGTTAGAATACATGCCTGTCACGCATGGGGTCGCGGGTTCGAGTCCCGTCCAGACCGCTTAATCCCGAAGCTTCGGGAGGCAAAAGTCACGTGTAAAAGTGTGACTTTTTTGCCCAAAAAAAGTCCTGTCCCGAAGCCCCGGGATCAGGATAAAGATTGTTGTGTTGTTTTGCTACGGCTTTGTAACCCGTAGCCCGGTTTAGTAGTTAGACCAATGAAAAGCTTTCCATTTATTTTGAATTTATTTCAGAATCTAGGGATGGCTTTTTTGATTTAAAGCCGTTTGTACTATTATTTTAAATTTTTAAACCAATAAAGTTGTAAAATAAAGTACAATTCACTTTCTTTGCACCGTTCATAAATTTACTGATTGTTATCACGAAAGCCCGAGGGATTAGACCCGATGAAAGCTTAGCAACCCTTTATTCCTAAAGAAGGTGCTACATTCTATCACGCCATGCGTGAACAGATAACCCGAGATCCTCTCTCCCTTTCTATAACATTTTTTATTTTTTTGAAGCACAAATACAGGCATCTCGATGGATTGTATTCCCGTTTTTTGTTGCAATCTGCGGAAAAAACTGCAGGATTTCCACTTCACCCGGGGCTATAATTTATTTTTTTTGCCTTTCTATTAATAATAGTAAAAAAATAAATGAGTTCAATTTTACAAGAAATCCATAAACGAATTCTCATTCTCGACGGAGCAATGGGAACCATGTTGCAACGTTATAATTTCTCCGAAGAAGATTTCCGAGGAGAGCGTTTTGCCAATTTCCCCCATTCACTAAAAGGGAATAACGATTTGTTATCACTCACCCAACCACAAGCAATTGCTGCAATTCACGCGCAATATTTTGAAGCTGGTGCCGATATTGTGGAAACCAATACCTTCTCTGGAACTACTATCGGAATGGCCGATTACCATTTGGAAGATTTAGTACACGAACTCAATTTTGAATCTGCTAAAATAGCGCGTCAAGTTGCAGATGAATTCACAGCCAAAAATCCTGACCAACCTCGTTTCGTAGCTGGTTCCATAGGTCCAACGAATAGAACCGCCAGCATGTCGCCAGATGTAAACGATCCCGGTTTCCGAGCGGTAACTTTCGACGAATTAAGAATTGCCTACAAGCAACAAGTCGAAGCCCTTATTGATGGTGGAGTAGATTTACTTTTGGTAGAAACAATTTTTGACACCTTAAATGCTAAAGCAGCGCTTTTTGCCATTGAAGAAGTAAAAGAGGAACGCCATATTGATATTCCAATTATGGTTTCAGGAACCATTACAGATGCTTCAGGAAGAACATTGTCAGGACAAACAGTGGAAGCATTTCTGATTTCAATTTCACATATTCCATTGTTGAGCGTAGGATTTAATTGCGCCCTTGGAGCGAAACAATTAAAACCGTATTTAAAGCAATTGTCTTACAATACCTCTTTTAATATTTCAGCACATCCTAATGCAGGATTGCCTAATGCTTTTGGGCAATATGATGAAACACCTGCTGAAATGCAAGCGCAAATTAAAGAATATTTAGATGAAAATTTAATCAATATTATTGGTGGTTGTTGCGGAACTAATCCAGACCATATTAAATTAATTGCCGAAGTGGCGAAGAATTATAAACCAAGAAAAGTATAACAACTATCCTGCAAGGTTTTCAAAATCTTGTAGGATTAAAATAAAGACAAATAAGTTCAGACCTAATGGTTACAGAAGCCTGCAGGATTTAAAATAAAGATAAATAAGTTCAAATCTACAAGGTTACAGAAACCTTGCAGGATTATAAAAACAATATGTCAGAAACAAAAAAATATTTAAAACTTTCAGGATTGGAACCCCTTATTGTGACTCCAGAAACCAACTTCATAAACGTTGGCGAAAGGACGAATGTAACGGGTTCAAGAAAATTCCTGCGATTAATTAAAGAAGAGAAATACGAAGAAGCACTTTCAATTGCAAAAGAGCAAGTGGAAGGAGGTGCCCAAATTATCGATATTAATATGGATGAAGGAATGCTTGACGGTGTTTATGCAATGACCACTTTCCTGAATTTAATTGCATCCGAACCCGATATTTCTCGCGTTCCATTGATGATTGACAGTTCAAAGTGGGAAATTATTGAAGCCGGTTTAAAAGTGGCACAAGGAAAAAGCGTAGTCAATTCAATTTCTCTAAAAGAAGGCGAGGAACAATTTATTCATCATGCAAAATTAATTAAAAAATACGGAGCTGCAGTAATCATTATGGCCTTCGATGAAGTGGGTCAAGCGGATAATTATGAAAGACGAATAGAAATTTGTAAACGCTCGTATGATATATTAGTAAATGAAGTAGGTTTTCCAGCTCAAGATATTATTTTCGACCCCAATATTTTCCCTGTGGCTACAGGAATGGACGAACATAAATTGAACGCATTAGACTTCTTTCGAGCCACAAAATGGATTAAAGAAAATTTACCTCATGCTCATGTAAGTGGGGGAGTGAGTAACGTTTCATTTTCGTTTAGAGGAAATGACACCGTTCGTGAAGCGATGCATTCTGTATTTTTATACCACGCTATCAATAATGGAATGACCATGGGAATTGTTAATCCTGAAATGTTGACCATTTATGATGAAATCCCAAAAGATTTATTAGAGCATGTTGAAGATGTTTTATTAAACAGAAGAGACGATGCAACCGAACGATTATTGGATTTCGCTGAAGGTTTCAAAGGAATTGCTTCCCACCCTTCGGGGGGGATAAAGGGGGGGCTTGAATGGCGCTCGGGTTCTATTCAAGAACGATTAACACATTCTTTGGTAAGAGGAATTGATGAGTTTATCGACCTCGATATTGAAGAAGCCAGGCTCGCCGCTTTCAAACCAATTGATGTTATCGAAATCAATTTAATGGCAGGAATGAATGTTGTAGGGGATTTATTTGGAAGCGGAAAAATGTTCTTGCCACAAGTAGTAAAATCAGCACGTGTAATGAAAAAAGCAGTTGCTTATTTACTTCCTTACATCGAAGCTAGTAAGCAAGTTGGCGACAAGCAAGGGGCTGGACGTATCTTAATGGCAACCGTAAAAGGAGATGTTCACGACATCGGTAAAAACATTGTTTCAGTTGTTTTAGGTTGTAATAATTATGAAATCATCGATTTAGGGGTGATGGTTGCCCCCGAGAAAATTATCGCTGCAGCCATTGAACTCAATGTTGATATTATTGGCTTAAGCGGATTAATCACGCCTTCATTAGATGAAATGGTATATTTAGCTAGAGAATTAGAAAGATTAAAGGTAAAAATCCCAATTATGATTGGAGGAGCAACCACTTCTCGAGCACATACTGCGGTAAAAATTGCCCCTCAATATTCAAGTACTGTAGTTCATGTTAACGATGCTTCAAGGGCCGTTACGGTTGCAGGAAATTTATTGAATGTGGATTCCAATATAAAATACACTAGCGATATTCGTTCGGAATACGATGAGTTGAGAGAAGGATATTTGAATAGAAGCCGAGATAAAAACTTCCTTACTATCGAACAGGCACGCGCCAATAAATTGAAATTAGATTGGGAAAATTACACCCCTTTCCAACCTAATTTTATTGGTACAAAAACCATAGTAGTCGATTTGGATGTTTTAGTTCCTTACATTGATTGGACTCCGTTCTTTAGAACATGGGAATTGTTTGGAAAATACCCAGCCATTTTAACAGATGAGATAGTAGGAGAACAAGCAACTTCCGTTTTTGCAGATGCTCAAGAAATGCTAAAAATTATTTTAAAAGAAAAGAAATTGGCTGCAAAAGGAATTTACGGAATTTTTCCTGCCAATCAAGTTAACGACGATGACATTTTAGTTCAACCAACAACCAACAACCAACAATCAATAGCTTTTCTAACATTACGTCAGCAATCTCAAAAAACAGCTGGAGCTCCAAATATTTCATTATCCGATTTTATTGCTCCGAAAGATTCTGGTAAAACAGATTATATGGGTGCTTTTTGTGTCACTACAGGTTTTGGAGTTGATGAATGGGCAGCGGAATTTGAAACGAAATTAGATGATTATAATTCTATTATGGTGAAAGCACTTGCGGATCGATTGGCCGAGGCTTTTGCAGAATATTTACATGAAAAAGTAAGAAAGGAAATTTGGGGTTATGCTTCAGATGAGGTTTTATCTACAGATGATTTAATTGAGGAGAAATACAAAGGAATTAGGCCAGCGCCAGGTTATCCTGCATGTCCAGATCATTTGGAAAAACCTACCATTTGGAAATTACTAAATGTAGAACAAGAAATAGGCGTAAAATTAACGGAAAGTATGGCCATGTGGCCCGCTTCATCGGTTTCAGGATATTATTTTGGCAATCCTGAGAGCAAGTATTTTGGCCTTGGAAAAATTAAAGAAGATCAGGTTATTGATTATTCTAAACGTAGAAATATTTCAACAGAAGTAGCAACAAAATGGTTGAATCCAAATATTGCTGATTAATAAAAGGGGTTAGGTTCTCGGTATTAGGTAAAGATTTGCCTAATACCCAAAGCCCAAAGCCCAAAAACCCAAAAAAATGAAAGTAACAAAACACATCGAAAAAGCGAAAGGAAATACTTTATTTTCTTTTGAAATTATACCGCCTCAAAAAGGGAAAAGTATTCAAGAGTTATATGACAATATTGACCCATTAATGGAATTTAACCCCCCATTTATTGATGTAACCACTTCACGAGAAGAGTTTGTTTATATCGATAAAGGAAACGGATTGTTAGATAAAAAACTAACCAGAATGCGACCTGGGACTCTTGGAATTTGTGCTTCTATAAAACATAAATACAATGTAGATACCATTCCGCATGTGCTTTGTGGCGGATTTACCAAAGAAGAAACAGAGTATTTATTGGTAGATTGCCATTATTTAGGAATTGATAATGTGATGGCGTTACGAGGAGATGCCATGAAAGAGGAGAAATATTTTATGCCTAAAAATGGTGGAAATAATTATGCTGTCGATTTAGTGAAACAAATAAAACGGTTGAATAACGGTCAATATTTACATGACTTGATAGACGTAGATAATAAATCTGATTTTTGTATTGGCGTAGCTGGATATCCAGAGAAACACTTGGAATCGCCATCGCTTCAATCGGATTTAAAAAGATTAAAGGAAAAAGTAGATGCAGGGGCTGATTATGTAGTTACCCAAATGTTTTTTGACAATTCTAAATACTTCGAATTCGTTGAAAAAGCCAGAGCAATGGGAATTACAATACCAATTATTCCAGGGATAAAACCAATTGCTGTAAAAAAACACATGCAGCTTTTGCCGCAGGTTTTCCGAGTAGATTTACCCGAAGATTTAATTAGTGCCATTGAAAAGAGTACTACTGCAGCCGAGGTAAAAGCAGTGGGAATTGAATGGGCAATCCAACAATCATTGGAATTAAAACAAGCCGGAGTCCCTGTTTTGCATTATTATTCAATGGGAAAATCAGAAAATATTCGTCAAATAGCTAAGGCAGTGTTTTAAGAAGATTTATTTTTTGGTTATTTCTCTAAAAATGGCTTCTAGATTTTTAGTCTTTTGATTCAATTGAAGTGTTTTCAATCCGTTTTCATTAGCAAAATCAAAAACAACTGGACGCATGTCGGTTTCAGAAATAAAAGTCAATTCCCAAATTCTATCATGAACATTTTTATAGGATTTTAAATGAGGGATTTTTGCAATTGCCTGCTCTTCGATTTTAAAATCAAATTCAACTTCAATAACTTGTTCTTTGTCGGAGGAAATTAGTTTATCCAATTTTTTATCGGTAACAATTTTACCATTATTGATAATGATAACGCGATCGCAAATTGCCTCAACCTCTTGCATAATGTGTGTTGACAAGAATACCGTTTTGTTTTCCCCAACATTTTTAATCACATTTCGAATCTCAACCAATTGATTTGGATCCAAGCCGGTAGTGGGTTCATCCAAGATTAAAACATCAGGATTGTGTAAAAGCGCATTGGCTAAACCAACTCTTTGACGATATCCTTTAGACAATTCACCAATTTTTTTATGACTTTCAGTGGTCAATCCAGTTAATTCTATAACGTCATTTATTCTAGATTTTTCCACTTTAAAAACATCGGCATTGAAAGCCAAATATTCTCTTACATACAAATCTAAATACAATGGATTGTGCTCCGGCAAATATCCCACAGATAATTGAACGGCTTTTTGGTTGGAATTTACATCAAACCCATTTACAGCTGCACTTCCTATATCGGCTGTGACATATGTAGTTAATATTTTCATCAAAGTAGATTTTCCGGCACCATTTGGACCCAAAAAACCAACAATCTCTCCCTTTTTAACCGAGAATGTAACGGCGTCCAGTGCTTTCTGATTGCCATAACTTTTGGATATATTTACAACTTCAATTGACATATAAATTATTTTGAACAAAAGTAAGCAGAAAAATTAGGTTTACCATAATCAATCCTAAAAGCCAACATTAAACTAATTAATTTAGTAACGAACAAAATCTAAAATTGTTGTAAATAATAAGCAAACAAAAAGAGTATTCAAGATAATTGTAATAATTTTACACAATATTAAAATAGCTCAATCACAAGAATGAAAAATAGGATGAACAATAAAGAAATGAGAAAGTGGCTGGACGACTTTAACTTGTCACAGCCATTAGTGATTGCAGGCCCATGTAGTGCAGAAACGGAAGAACAGGTATTAAAAATTGCTCACGAATTAAAAAATTCAGATGTTTCCATTTTTAGAGCTGGAATTTGGAAACCAAGAACACGCCCTGGAGGATTTGAAGGAGTAGGAGAAATAGGTTTAAAATGGTTGCAAAAAGCAAAAGCAGAAACCGGTTTGCTTATGGCGATTGAAGTTGCCAATGCCGCTCACGTAAAATTAGCTTTAGAACATGATATCGATGTGCTTTGGATAGGCGCTAGAACTACTGTTAATACATTTGCGGTTCAAGAAATTGCAGATGCACTTGAAAATACCGACAAGATAGTATTGGTTAAAAACCCTGTAAATCCCGATTTGGCTTTATGGATAGGTGGTGTGGAGCGTTTATATAATGCTGGAATTAAGAAATTAGGAGTGATCCATAGAGGGTTTTCTACTTATGAAAAAACAAAATATAGAAACATTCCTGAGTGGCAAATTGCAATAGATTTACAAAGTAAATTTCCTGACTTGCCTTTAATTTGCGATCCTTCGCACATTACCGGTAAAAGAGCAATGATAAAAGAAGTTTCCCAACAAGCTTTAGATTTGAATTATGACGGATTGATGATTGAAACTCATATCGATCCTGAAAATGCATGGAGTGATGCCGAACAACAAGTAACACCGCAAACGTTAAAGCAAATAATTAAAGATTTAGTAATTCGAAAAGCAGCTATTGAAGAGGAAGATTTTAATATTGACATGGAAAAGTTGAGAGCAAAAATCGACATCACCGACTCTAAAATATTGGAATTATTAGGAAATAGAATGAAGGTTGCCGAAAAAATTGGCGCAATAAAAAAAGCCAAAAATGTATCGGTTTTGCAAAATAAAAGATGGGCAGAAATTCTTCAAAAAATGGTAGCTGACGGAGAAGAAAAAGGATTAAGTGAAGAATTTATTCTAAAATTATTTAAAGCAATCCATCAAGAGAGTATTAGTCATCAAGAAAAAATAATGAATAGTTAGTTTAAATTTTTTTGAAATGCAGATTTAAAACAAGACCAATTAATAAATTAGCTCGTCTTTTTTGTTAAGTGAAAATCTAAAATCTAAAATCTAAAATCGTAAATTTGCCAAATGACAGGACTTGTTTATAAATCTACTGGAAGTTGGTACACTGTAAAATCCGAAAAAGGGGATTTTATGGAATGTCGCATGAAAGGTAAATTCCGAATTAAAGGTATTAAAAGCACCAATCCAATTGCGGTAGGTGATTGGGTAGATTTTGAACTCGAGCAAACTTCGGATACGGTTACTGGAACGATTTACAACATACACGAAAGAAAGAATTATATCGTTCGAAAATCAGTGAATTTATCCCATCAAATGCACATTATTGCCTCTAATATAGATCGTGTTTTTCTTTTAATTACCATTAATAATCCTCCTACAACCACCAATTTTATTGATCGGTTTTTAGTAACTGCCGAAGCCTATGGAATAGAAACGGTGTTGGTCTTTAACAAGATTGATACATTTGACGAAGTTACATTAGAGGAACAGTTGTACCTGCAACATATCTATCAAGAAATTGGATACCAATGTTTGCGAGTTTCTTCAACAGAAATGAAAGGTATTGAAGAATTAAAAGAACTAATGATTGGAAAAGTGAGCATGTTTTCTGGGCATTCTGGTGTTGGAAAATCAACTTTGGTAAATGCGTTAGAGCCGAATTTACAATTAAAAACGAAAGTTATTTCTGAGCAAAGCATGCAGGGGCAACACACTACAACCTTTGCTGAAATGTACGATTTAAGTTTCGATGCTAGAATTATTGACACTCCAGGAATTAAAGGATTTGGAATTGTAGATATGGAAAAAGAAGAAATAAGCGGATATTTTCCAGAGTTTTTCAAGTTAAAAGACCAATGTAAATTCAATAATTGTTTGCACAAAGACGAACCCCATTGCGCCATTAAAAAAGCGCTCGAAGACGATAAAATTTCCTGGTCTCGATATAAAAGTTACCTTAAAATTTTAGAAGGTGACGAGGAAAATTTCCGAACGGATATATATAATGAAGATAGAATTGCAAGTGATGAAACCCGAAACAAGTAATTAATTTGAAAGTAGTAATCCAAAGAGTATCGTCAGCATCAGTAACTATTTCAGAAGATATAGTTGCTCAAATTGATAACGGACTTTTAATTCTTGTTGGAATTGAAGACAATGATTCCCATGAAGACATCAATTGGCTTAGCCAAAAAATAATAAACCTTCGCGTTTTTGGTGATGAAAATGAAGTCATGAACTTATCTGTAAAAGACATTCAAGGAGAAATAATTATTGTGAGTCAATTTACTTTGCATGCCAGCACTAAAAAGGGAAACCGACCTTCTTATATCAAAGCTTCAAAACCCGAAATCGCTATTCCAATGTATGAAAAATTTGTAAAACAGATGGAATTGGAACTTGGAAAGAAAATTCAAACAGGAAAATTTGGTGCCGATATGAAAGTAGCATTGGTAAACGACGGGCCAGTAACCCTAATTATTGATAGTAAAAACAAATCGTAATGAACCTAAAAAATTCCCAACTAGAAGTTGACAATTGGATCAAAGAACACGGAGTTCGATACTTTAACGAACTTACAAATATGGCCCAACTTACCGAAGAAGTAGGTGAAGTGGCCCGGATTATTTCTCGTCGATATGGCGAACAATCCGAGAAAGAATCCGATAAGAACAAAGACCTTGGTGAAGAATTAGCCGATGTAGTTTTTGTAGTTCTTTGTCTTGCCAATCAAACAGGAATTGACCTTCAAGCGGCATTTGATAAAAAAATGGATCTAAAATCGATACGTGATAAAGACCGTCATCATGACAATGAAAAATTGAAATAATGAATGTAAGGCTTACAGCGAATGATTTAAAATCAAAATCTAAAATAAATATCACTGGTTCCAAATCGGAAACCAATAGATTATTATTGCTAAAAGCCCTTTATCCTTCTATTGTAATTGAAAACGCCTCCAATTCTGATGATTCAGAGGTAATGAGAAGTGCTTTATCTACTAATAATCAACAACCAACAACCGCCAACCAAATAATAGACATTCACCACGCAGGAACAGCTATGCGTTTTTTAACGGCCTATTTTGCATCACAAGAAAGCAAAACGGTTTCATTAACCGGTTCTTCAAGAATGAAAGAACGTCCAATAAAATTTTTGGTTGACGCCTTAATACAATTAGGAGCGAAAATTGAATATCTTGAAAAAGACGGTTTTCCGCCAATAAAAATTACAGGTCAAAAACTCACCACATCTAAGGTTTCGCTTCCAGCAAATGTGAGTAGCCAATATATTTCTGCGCTTTTATTAATTGCGCCAAGTCTTGAAAACGGATTGGAACTAGAATTAAGAGGTGAATTTACTTCCATTTCTTATATTAATATGACTTTGAAATTGCTTCAAGAAATTGGAGTCGAGACTTCTTTTATCGGAAATTTAATTACCGTAAAACCCAGCACCCAATACCCAACAACTAATACCATAGTTGTAGAATCCGATTGGAGTTCGGCCTCCTATTTTTATTCGATAATCGCGCTTTCAAAAGCGGGAACCCAAATTGAACTCTCTTGTTTTAAAGAAAACAGTTTGCAAGGCGATGCTGTTTTGGCAACAATTTATCAGCAAATGGGCGTTGAAACTCATTTTAATGAAGGAAAAATTACCTTGACTAAAAATTTAAATCCGATAAATCAAAATATAATGTTAGATTTAAATAGTGCTCCCGATATTGCTCAAACTATTGCTGTGACCGCTTTTGGATTAGGAATAGAATGTCAATTAAAAGGTTTGCACACAATGAAAATTAAGGAAACGGATCGTTTAGAAGCTTTGAAAATAGAACTATTAAAGTTAGGTGCAGAAATTTCAGTTACCAATGATAGTTTGCATTTACACCCTTCAAATTTAATTACTTTCAATCAAAGTATTGCAACCTATAATGATCATAGAATGGCAATGGCATTTGCACCATTAGCATTAATAACAAATATTAATATAGAAAATGCCGAAGTAGTATCTAAATCCTACCCCGATTTTTGGAATGATTTAAAAAAATTAGACTTTGAAATCTCGTAACAAACCCATAATACATTGGTTTAAAAGTTACTTTTCTTCTACCTCTAATATAGGGAGGGTTGGGGTGAGGAAAAATAAACCCCAAAACACTTGACAACGCCTCTCTCACAATCGTATATTTGCACACGATTTTGAATTAGATTTAAAATCCATAACTTATAATTTATTCTAAATGAAATTATCCCATTTTCAATTTAATTTACCAAAAGAACTATTAGCTGAATTTCCGGCAGAAAACAGAGATGAATCTCGCTTAATGGTTATCAACCGTGAAAAGAAAACTATTGAACACAAAATGTTCAAAGATGTTATCGATTATTTTGATGATGGAGATGTAATGATTCTTAATATCACTAAGGTTTTTCCTGCTCGTTTGTACGGGAATAAAGAAAAAACAGGAGCTAGAATTGAAGTTTTCTTGTTAAGAGAATTAAATGCAGAACAACGCCTTTGGGACGTTTTGGTAGATCCTGCTCGTAAAATTAGAATTGGAAATAAATTGTATTTTGGTGATGACGATTTGTTAGTTGCTGAGGTTATTGACAACACCACTTCTCGAGGAAGAACATTGCGTTTTCTTTTTGACGGACCTTATGATGAATTTAGAAAAAAATTAACTGAACTTGGAGAAACTCCAATTCCAAAATATATTAATAGAGAAGTAACTCCTGAAGATGCGGAGCGTTACCAAACTATTTATGCTAAAGAGGAAGGTGCTGTAGCTGCTCCAACGGCAGGATTGCACTTTTCTAAACACCTATTGAAAAAATTAGAAATCAAAGGAATTGGATTTCCCGAAGTAACGTTGCACGTAGGTTTAGGAACTTTTAATCCAGTAGAAGTTGAAGATTTATCAAAACATAAAATGGATTCTGAGGAGTTAAAAATTTCTCAAGAAGCATGTGATATTGTGAACGCCGCAAAAGTAGCTAAAAAACGTATTTGCGCCGTTGGAACTTCCTCAATGCGTGCTATTGAAAGTTCGGTTTCCTCTCAAAGAACCCTAAACCCTTTTGATGGTTGGACTAATAAATTTATTTTTCCTCCACACGATTTTAGTATTGCCAATTGTATGATTACCAATTTTCATACCCCAAAATCAACTTTATTAATGATGATTTCTGCATTTTGCGGTCACGATTTAATGAAAGAAGCTTATGAAATTGCGGTTAAAGAAAATTATAAATTTTATTCTTATGGTGATGCCATGTTAATCATCTAAATAAAATTAATAGCTAATTAAATCTCGTCCGAAAAGGCGAGATTTTTTATTTACACTAAATTTATTGAAGTTTTTTAAGATTGTAAGTGCTATATTTTTGCTATTTTTACCATTATTAAAATTGAATTTATGACCTTCCAAAATACCCTTGAATTTGCCAAAGAACTTGATTCTCAAGACCACTTAAAAGAATATAGAAAAGAATTTTATTTCCCTAAAGTTAATGGTAAGCAGGTAATATATTTTACTGGGAATTCCCTCGGGCTTTTATCCACTCGAGCAAAAAAATATGTAGATGATATAATGAACGATTGGCAAAATCTGGCTATTGAAGGGTATTTTTATGCAGAAAAACCTTGGATGGATTATCACGAACGGTTTGCAAAACCATTGAGTAATATTGTTGGAGCATTACCTTCTGAAGTTACGGTTATGAATACTTTAACAGTGAATCTTCATTTATTAATGGTTTCCTTTTATAAGCCGCAGTCTAAAAAATTTAAAATTCTTTGCGAAGCTAAAGCGTTTCCAAGTGATCAATATATGATGCAAAGTCAAGTGCAATTTCATGGCTATAATCCTGATGATGCTATAGTTGAAATTCAACGTAGGGAAGGGGAACACAATCTTCGATTAGAAGATATTTTAGCAAAAATAGAAGAAGTAGGGGATGAATTAGCATTGGTATTAATAGGAGGATTGAATTATTACACCGGGCAGGTTTTTGATATGAAAACCATAACAGAAGCTGGGCATAAAGTTGGAGCTTATGTGGGATGGGATTTAGCGCATGCCGCAGGAAATATCAAATTAGAGCTACACGATTGGGATGTAGATTTTGCTTGTTGGTGCAGTTATAAATACATGAATTCAGGCCCAGGAAATGCTTCAGGTTGCTTTATTCATGAAAAACACCATAACAATATTAATCTCAATCGATTTGCAGGTTGGTGGGGCCATAATAAAGAAAGACGCTTTAAAATGGAGCCAAAGTTCGATCCTGTTCGTGGGGCAAATGGATGGCAAGTCAGTTGTTTGCCAGTACTTTCCTTAGCGCCATATTTAGCTTCAGTAGAAATGTTTAACGAAATTGGAATGGACGCCATAATCGCGAAAAGAAACAAAATAACCTCTTATTTGGAATATATTATACTAGAAATTTCTAAGGAAGTAAAAGGTTCTTTTGAGATAATTACTCCAGCTGATCCAAGTAAGCGCGGAAGTCAATTGTCTGTTTTACTTCACGGTGAAGGCAGAGATTTATTTGATTATTTAATGGCTAATGGTGTAATTGTAGATTGGAGAGAGCCTAATGTAATCCGATTTGCACCAGCACCTTTATATTGTTCCTATCAAGACATGTATGAATTTGGTCAAATATTAAAAAGAGGAATTTTAAATAAATAGAAACTTTAGTTGAAAGCTATTTCACAAAAAGCTCAAAGTACACTCAAAGACACACAAAACTTAAATTAACTTAGCGAATCTCTGCGAACCTTTGTGTATCTTAGTGAAATAACTATTATGAAAAACGCTCAAAGAAAAACCTGTTTGTTAATTTACACAGGTTTTTTTGTTAATAGCCTTTGTGAAATTTACAATTTTTTTATTTTATTTTGAAGCACCCCTAAAATTTAGGGGGGGTAATTTATAAATTTAATAAAAATATAAAGTTTTTTATTTTTTTATGGGGGGGTATAAAATTAATTTTTACTTTTATTGTGAATTTAAATCAAAAAAAATGAGAAAAATTATTTTAAGTGTGATCCTCATCACAATTTTGGTACTATCCGTTTTTTCAATTTATTTATTACCAGAAACTGCCGTTTTAGGAGCGCATGTTGTTCCTCTAAAACTAGACACAGGAGATACCGCTTGGATGCTTGTTGCAACCGGCTTGGTTTTATTAATGACTCCTGGATTGGGCTTCTTTTATGGTGGAATGGTTGGAAAAAAGAATGTAATCAGTACCGTATTACAAAGTTTTATGGCCATGGTAATTGTAACCGTAGTATGGGTAGTGGTTGGCTTCGGTTTGTGCTTCGGACCTTCAGTTGAAGGATTAATTGGTGACCCAACATCAAATTTATTTTTTAATGGTGTGAGTGCTAATTCAGCTTGGGAATTAGCGCCTACTATCCCCTTTATTTTATTTGCTTTATTCCAAGCAAAATTTGCGATTATTACCCCAGCGTTAATAACTGGTGCTTTTGCCGAAAGAGTTCGTTTTTGGGCTTACTTACTATTTATGGTTCTCTTTATCGTTTTTGTATACTCTCCTTTGTGTCACATGACTTGGCATCCTGATGGTTTATTATTTGGATGGGGAGTACTTGATTTTGCTGGTGGAACAGTAGTTCACATGAGTGCTGGATGGGCCGCATTAGCAGGAGCAATATTTTTAGGAAAAAGAAAAGTTCAAAAAGCAAATCCTGCTCGTATTACCTATGTATTATTAGGAACTGGTTTACTATGGTTTGGTTGGTTCGGTTTCAATGCCGGTTCTGCCGTAGGTGCAAATGGTTTAGCTGCTCAAGCACTAGGTACTACCACTGTAGCCGCTGCCGCTGCCGCAATGGGATGGGTATTTTTAGATAAACTTTTAGGACACAAACCGTCAGCAATGGGAGCTTGTATAGGAGCGGTTGTTGGTTTAGTTGCCATTACTCCGGCTGCAGGTTTTGTAACTATTCCATCAGCATTAGCAATTGGTTTAATAGCAAGTGTTATTAGTAATTTAGTGGTTTCTAAATTTCCAAAAGGTAAAGTTGACGATGCTTTGGATGTATTTGCTTGTCACGGAGTAGGTGGAATGGTAGGAATGCTTTTAACTGGAGTATTTGCTTCAAAATCGGTAAATGCGATTGTGGGCGACAACCAAGGTTTAATTTATGGAGATTCAACATTATTTTTAATCCAATTGAAAGCCCTTGTTCTAGTTTCTGTTTTTGCTTTTGTAGTTTCTTATTTCTTATTTTATATTGTAAATAAAATTACACCACTTCGAGTAAGCGAAGACAAGGAAGAGCTTGGCTTAGACATCTCTCAACATGGAGAACACCTTTAACTAAAAACAAAAAATTTTATTGGTCTTTTTTTCGGAACAAATTTTCAAAAAATTTGAGAATTTGTTCCGGACGGGGATTTCTATTTTCAATTTTTAACTACTAAAACAAACATAACATGAAAAAAATTACCCTTATTTTAGCATTGGCGTTAAGCGCAACAATTACATTTGGTCAAGACAAACCACTAGAAATTTCAGGATCAGCAGATTTGTATTACAAATATGATTTTTCTAAAACAGCCAATATTCCAACTAGTTTTGCTTCCGATCAAAATTCAGTATCATTAGGAATGGTTGATATTGTATTAAAGAAAAAAACAGGAAAAACTTCCTTCGTTGCGGAGGTTTCTTTTGGGCCAAGGGGAGCAGGGCAATCTATTCCTGACGTTAATGGTCAATCGTACCATATTCAAAATTTATATGCAACTTATGAAGCTTCAGAAAAATGGACTCTAACTGCGGGTTATATGAGTACATTTATAGGATATGAAGTAATTTCCCCACTATCGAATTTCCATTATTCTACTTCTTATTTGTTTACCAATGGGCCATTTCAAAATGGAGGAGTGAAAGGGAATTACACTTTTTCTAAAAAAGCAGCTTTAATGGTCGGATTGTTTAATGACCAATGGAATGCTTACCAAGCCAATGAATCACTTGGATTAAATGCTCTTGGTGCTCAATTAACATTCACTCCTTCAGAGAAATTAACTGCCTATGTAAATTATTTAAGCGGATCAGCAAGTGGAAAAATGGTAGACTTAACCGCAAATTATCAAATTACAGATAAATTTAAATTAGGATTTAATGCTGCCGATTATAAAGGGGTTATTGATAATACCGGTTTTTCAGGCGTGGCATTGTACCCATCGTATAAAATCAAAGATAATTTTAGCTTAGGATTGCGTGCAGAATCTTTTAAATTAAAAAGCACGGATACTTCCTACACAGCACTCACTTTAACTGGAAATATTAAATCAGGCGAGATGACTTTTATTCCAGAAGTTCGTCTTGACAGTGCTTCTGAAGAAGTTTTTGCTGCAGCCAATTTAACTCCTACTAAATCAGCATCACAAGTTTGTCTAGCGGTGGTTTATGCTTTCTAAAAAACTATTTTTTTATTTTCACTTTTAATATTTTTGTTTTTAAGGCCCGATTAATTCGGGTCTTTTTTTTGGTTTCACTTTAACAATAACTAATTTAACATAAAATTAAATTGAAATTCGGTTATAAACAATACATTAGTGAATCGTTGTGTATAGCTATTTTAAAAAGAGCAAAAAGCACACTCGAAATTAAATAAAGCCAACCATGTTTTTTAGATACTTATTTATTTTTTTAGTGCTGTTCACCTGCCATCTATCAATGGCGCAAGACACTACGAAAACGATAGAAGAAACTAAAAAATACAGTAAAATACAAGCGTATTCTAACAAACATAAATTCACCAAATTTATTTACAAACTAATATTCGAACCTGTCTATAAATCTTCAGTAAAAAAGAACTCCTCTACTAAAGTTAAAATAACAAATTTTAGTACTCTTGAAGGAAAAACGATTAGAAATATTACAATTAACTCCTTTGATCCCTTTGGATATTCTGCAAATGATAGCACTGAAACTCCCAAAATTTTTTTCCTCAGAGCAGGGAATTCACTTCACATAAAATCAAAGAAATTTGCAATAAAAAATCTACTTTTAATTAGGGAAAACCAACCCTTAGATTCCCTTTTATTTAAAGAATCAGCTCGTTTAATTAGAAGCCAGCGATATGTGAGTGAATTAGTAATGGAAGCCAAGTTAATATCAAAAGATTCAGTAGACATTTCAATTCGAGTATTAGATTCCTGGAGCATAGTGCCCGAATTTGATCTAACAAATTCAAAATCTACTTTCTCATTAAATGAAAAGAATTTTTTTGGACTCGGACACGAATTTTTTAATTCGTATTCTAAAAATTTTTTTGGGATTCATGACGGATACAGTACCAGTTACATCATTCCAAATATAAAAAATACGTTTATTAAAACTACGTTATCCTATGCAATTGATTTTGATCAAAATTACTCCAAATTAATTAGTGTTGAAAGACCTTTTTATTCCACATTTACTAAATGGGCCGGAGGACTTTCATTAAGTCAAGTATATGGTAGTGAAATAAAAACGTCACCCACTCAAGCCATAGAATATAAAAAGTATAAAGCCCATTTCCAAGATTATTGGGGTGGACATTCCATGCAAATTTTTAAAGGAAATTCGGAATATCAAAGAAGTACTAATGTCTTTACCACCGCTAGATTTTACAATAAGAATTTTATTGAAATCCCTTTTATTGACTTCAATAATCTTGGAATTTATGCCAATGAAAAGTTGTATTTAACGAGCTTTGGAATTGCATCTAGGAAGTTCGTTCAGGATAAATATATTTTTAATTTTAACATAGTTGAAGATATTGCTTCTGGATTTTCCTATTCAATAACAGGTGGTTTTCAAAATAAAAATAGTGTAAATAGAACCTACATTGGAGCAAAAGCAGCCCTTGGAAACTTTTTTAATTTTGGCTATTTAGGAGCACATTTAGAATATGGAACCTTTTATAATAACGGTAATCTTGAAGAAAGTGCCGCTGTGATTAAAGCCACCTATTTTACCAATTTAGAGGAGATCGGTAACTGGAAATTTCGACAATTTTTTAATCCCGAATTGGTCATTGGTATGAATAGGCTAAATGCGATTTCTGATAAAATTACACTAAATGGAGCTACTGGAATTAATGGATTTAACAGCCAGTTACTATTTGGAACTAAAAAACTTTTAATCAATTTTCAAACACAAGGGTATTCCCCTTGGAAAGTTACAGGTTTTCGTTTGAACCCCTATTTTAGATATACAATGGGTTTAATTGGCGATAATAACCAAGGACTATTTTCTAGTAAATTGTATTCCCAAATAGGAGTAGGGTTTATTATTAGCAATGATTATTTAGTATTTAAATCTTTTCAATTTTCTTTTTCTTATTATCCTAATTTACCCTTAGATGGAGGATCATTATTTAAAAACAATGCCATTCGAACGAATGATTTTGGTCTAGAAAATTTTGGAATCGCAAAACCTGAATTGGTAAAATACCAATAATACTTCTGATATAAATTTTATTTATTTACGTTTAACCGAGAAAATCATTTAAATAAACGTCGTTTGTTATCGATTACTCAGAATGTGAATTTTTTTGCTTTTTGTTTAACTGTTAATGATAAAATGTACACAAAAGTTAAATTATGTTTTAACAATTGTTTAATCTAATTTCTAACTTACCTTCACCTAAAATTAAATCGATTTTTAATAGAATTAGTTGTTTTTTAATACTACACTTTATTTATTAATCGATAAAATTGCATATTGTAAAGTAATTCTTATCCACATATAATTTCTCTATTTTTTTTCTAAAAAAGCATTAGTGATTATATTCTTTATCCATTATTTTATTGTTATCGATTTCTAGTATCGCCGATTTTTAGAATCAATGCCATTTAATCAAAATTAGTTAAGTTAGTATCAACGCCATTTAAATTTATTTTATAAAAACATTTGGTTAGTTCAGCTTTTACCCATTAAAGCAGCAATTGTATGTAAGTTGAGGGACCTATTGTAGCAATTGTGAATTAACCAACTGTTTTTTTTATTAATAGAATAGCTAATATTTAATTTTCATATGAAGTTATTTAGAAGAATTAAATTGATAAAAATATATTCAGAACAGGAGCAAATTGAAACTCGTAAGTTTTATAAGATGTTAATTAAAATGAAGAAAAGGCTTCCACATCTCAAAGAAATAAGATTAATCAATCTAATATACCCTGATCACAATATTACGTTCTAGTTAAATAAACTAATTAAAAAAATCCAAACTTTAAAGTTTGGATTTTTTTTGTGGAATCGCCGGGAATCGAACCCGGGTCCAAACAAGCAACTAAAGAGCTTTCTACACGTTTATTTCCTGATTGAGTTTTCGATGTTGTGTTTGACCAGAAACAGTCGCACAACACGTATCTTCTTTAATTTCGAAATCCACCCGAAGCTCATGAAAATCTAGGTTTAAATTTACGATTCACCATTATCGACCGCTATAAACCAAAGCTTTCGTGGTAAATCCTGCTTTCCTATCTAATAGGAACGAGGCTAATCTTACTATAATTCAGATTATGCAGCAAGAGCGTAGTTTCCTTCGCCGTGTATGTGTTTTGAAACCTTTTATTAACGAGAATTGTCCCAGTTCTCGACGTGCTTACTTTTCAATTCGACTTGCTGTCAAAACCAGTCGACCCCAAATGGAACTACAAATATACCACTTATTGAGTCAGGAGTTATTATTTAAGAATTTAGATTTAAGATTTAAGAAACAAGATATATAGACGAATAGAGGAAAGTCTTTTCAATTTGGGCGAATCTTGTCTCTTGTTCAATTATCTAATTATCTATTATCTAACAGTCATTTATCTTTACTCTTCTAACTCCTCCTCCAATTTAAAAGGATAATCTCCAAATAGTGGCGCCAATTTTCGAATGTTGTAAACGCTTTTCATCGATTTGTTGGTCAGTGCAATTATAGTTACATTTTCTTTTTTTAAAGTCACATAGGATGACATATTTCCATGCCACCAGCCGTTGTGAAAATAAAAATTTTGTCCTGTTTCAAATTTAATCATTCGAATTCCCAGTCCATAATTTTTTTGACCTTTATGCTCATTGCTATACCCTTGGTAGATTTGGCTTCGCAATTCGCGAGTTAAAAAATATTTTGAATTTATTGCCATGTCAAAAAGTAATAAATCTTGAGGAGTGGAAAAAATATTTTTATCACCATAAATAGCATCTAAAAAATCAAAAGCAATTTGCATTCCACCCAATCTATAAGAAGGAGTAATTACATTTTTATCTTTTTTATAATCAAATACAAATGTGTGTTTCATTCCCAAAGGCTCAAAAATCATTGATTTCATGGCCTCCGGATAGCTTTTTCCAGCTACTTTTTCTATGATTAATGCCAACATTGCATAATTGGTATTGCAATATTGAAATCGAGTATTGGTTTTACTTTCCAAACCTATTTTTTTATTAATCATAACATTCAAAATGTCTTGATTGCTCATAATTTTATGATTGTCCCAAATTTTTCTATCATCTGTAAAATAAGCATAATTGCGCATTCCGCTTCTATGGCTTAGTAAATTTTTGATGGTAACTTCAGGATAGGGAAACCCTTTTAAAATGGAAGTTGCTTTTTGATCCAATTCAATTTTACCAGCATTGATCAATTTTAAAATTACAGTTGCTGTAAGTACTTTACTAACCGATGCAATGTGAATGGGAGTTTCACTTGTAATCGGAGTTTTCTTTCTCACATCCCCAAAACCAGAGTAATTCTCATATATTATTTGGCCATCTTTTGCTACTAAAAAGCTAATATTATTGTTTTTTGAGGGCCAATTTTTATTGAAAAAATACTCAATTTTATTTTTTTTAGAATTGATATAGGATTCAGCTAATTTTGGAAAAATAGAATCTGAAGGAGTCATCTTTAATGAAGAAAGTAATGGTTCTGAATTATTTTTATCATTGCCTTTACAAGATAAATAAAGTAAAAATATAAATAAAAGCTTAATGTAAATTATTAGCGTTTTAGGTGTCATCGGTTAAGGTAAAGAACAAATATATAGGAAAGTAACGTATTTTCAAACTCAAATTTATAGATACTAACTTTAATTAATTATTTCAAAATATAAGGCGTTGTTTTTCAATTATAAACGATATTATTTTTATTAAAATAAATTTTGACATCCATTCACTTAAGCTTACTTTTGAATGAAAATTAAAGAAGTTTAAGAATGAAATTTGGAATCATTAAAGAAAGAAAGAATCCGCCAGATAGAAGAGTTGTTTTTTCACCTGAAGAATTGATTCAATTGAAAAATCAGTTTCCAACAGCTGAAATTAAAGTTGAAGGTTCGGATATTAGAGTTTTTTCTGACCAACAATATTCTAGCCTAGGAATAAATGTTTCTAATGACATGAACGATTGTGATGTTTTATTTGGAGTTAAAGAAGTCCCAATAGAGTCATTAATCCAAAATAAAAAGTATTTCTTTTTTTCCCATACCATAAAAAAACAAACCTACAATAGAAAATTATTGCAAGCGCTACTTGAAAAAAACATTGATTTTTATGATCATGAAACTATTGTTGATGCTAATTTTAATCGGTTAATTGGCTTCGGTAGATATGCAGGAATTGTAGGAACCTATAATGCTTTTAGAGCTTTCGGAATCAAATTTGGATTGTTTACTATTCCAAAAGCGGAAACACTTTCGGGAAAAGAGGATTTAGTTACCAAATTAAAAAGACCAATTTTACCGCCAATAAAAGTGGTTTTAACAGGCTGCGGAAAAGTAGGAAATGGTGCTAAAGAAATTTTGGATGCCATGAAATTGAAGGAAGTTACTGTGGAGAATTTTCTTACAAAAAAATATTCAGAACCGGTTTATGTTCAAATTGATGTATTGGATTATAACAAGCGCATGGACGGAAAAATTTTAGACAAAAACGATTTTTATTCTAATACAAAAGTATATACCTCTGATTTTGAGCGATTCACAAAAGTGTCTGACATCTTTATTGCAGGGCATTTTTATGGAAATGAGGCTCCATATATATTAACTCAAGAAATGCTTCAAGCCAATGATTGCAATATTAAAGTGGTTGCTGACATTTCCTGTGATGTCAATGGACCTATCGCTTGTACCATAAAAGCATCAACTATTGCAGAACCTCTTTTTGGGTATTTACCAAGTGAACACAAAGAAGTTGATGTGTTTCATCCAGCCGCGATAGTAGTTATGTCAGTTGATAATTTACCTTGCGAATTGCCTAAAGATGCTAGTGAAGGTTTCGGAGAGATGTTTATGAAAAATGTAATCCCCGCTTTTTTCAATGGCGATAAGGACGGAATTCTACAAAGAGCCAAAATGACCGAAAACGGAAAACTCACCGAAAGATTCCATTATTTACAAGATTTTGTAGATGGAAAATGACCTGAATTAAAAGATCAATAATACGTAAATTGATTTCATTAATAAATTTAGTAAATAAATATTTTTATAATCTTTCTCAATAAATGTTCATTTATCAAATAATAGTATTTATTTTTATAGCTTAAATAATTTTACAATAGTAATAAATCAAATTATTTATTATTACAACCAACCTTAAAACAATTTTATGAATTCAGAAAATGTTCAAACCAAATGGGGACAGTTTATTCCCCTAGTAACCGTTTTTTTCTTTTGGGGTTTTGTTGCCGCAAGTAACGATATCCTTATTCCAGTATTTAAAAAAGCCTTCGATTTAACTCAAGGCCAAAGCCAGTTAGTTTCATTGGCATTTTATATTGCTTACACCGTAGGTTCCCTTATTTATATGGGGATTTCACTTTTGATGAAAGAAGATCTAGTGAATAAAATTGGTTATAAAAACGGATTGGCATTAGGTTTAGGGATTTCAGCTTTGGGAACATTATTGTTTTATCCAGCGGCAAATACAGGTTCATTTCCATTAATGTTGTCTGGATTATTCATTGTGGCATTGGGATTTTCATTGCAACAAACAGTAGCAAATCCATTAGCGATTGCGATGGGACCTATTACAACTGGCTCTCAAAGATTAACATTGGCGGGTGGAATAAATAATTTTGGAACTACCATTGGACCATTGGTAGTAAGTTTTGCAATTTTTGGATCAAGTGCTGCAGGAGCAGATACTGAAATGAGTATAGAAAGTGTAAAAATTCCTTACTTAGTTTTAGGATTGGCATTTTTATTAGTTGCTATTTTATTGAAGTTCTCTTCTATTCCAGATAAACCAGAAGCCGTAGTTGAAGAGGAAAATGAGGCAAATTCATCTCGAAGTTCCGCTTTAAAATACCCTCAATTAATCATGGGAATGATCGCAATTTTTGTTTATGTAGGCGTTGAAGTTTCTACTGCAAGTAATCTTCCAGCCTATATGGAATCTAAATTAGGGTTTCTAACACAAGATATTGCTCCTTATATTTCATTGTATTGGGCAAGTTTAATGATTGGCCGATGGACTGGTGCTGTTGGGGCTTTCACTAATGACATGAACTTACAAAAAGTATTCAAATTCTTAGCGCCGTATTTGGCTTTTGGCGTATTTTTATTAGTAAATGCAATAGCAAAACATGACTTAACACCATTTTATGTATACGGTTTAATCATTTTAATATTGATAGCTGCCGATATATTAAGTAAAGGAAATCCTGCTAGAATGTTGCTTTTATTTTCTATCTTGGGAATTGTAGCTTTAGGAATTGGAATGACAACTTCAGGAATGACAAGTGTTTACGCGTTTACAAGCGTAGGTTTATTCTGTAGTACTTTATGGCCTTGTATCTTTACTTTAGCAATTAGCGGATTAGGAAAAAATACCAGCCAAGGAAGTAGTTTCTTAATTATGATGATTATGGGTGGTGGAATTGTGAGCTGGTTACAAGGTTATATTTCTGAAAGTATTGGTATTCAAAGTAGCTATATTGTTGGAGTTTTATGTTTTGCTTACTTAGCTTTTTATGCTTGGAAAGTAAGTGGAATCTTGAAAAACCAAGGTATTGATTTTGACAAACCAGTTTCAGGTGGACATTAATATTAATTAACTCAATTTTATTAAAAGGATTTGTATTTTTGCAAATCCTTTTTAATTTTATAAAAATTTAGGTTTATGAAAAATATTCTTTACGGCTTTCTACTCTTATCGACAGTTACTTTTGCGCAAAGCAACGATGAAATCAAGTTCAAAGAAATCTATAAATCAGCGTTAACCAATTCCAAATGTTACTCTTGGTTAGACGATTTGTCGAATAAAGTTGGTGCTCGTTTATCAGGTTCAATAGGTGCTCAAAAAGGAGTTGAATATACCAAAGCGCAATTGGAAACTCTGGGTTTAGACAGAGTTTATCTTCAAGAAGTAATGGTTCCAAAATGGGTTCGTGGTGAGAAAGAAGAGGCCTATATTTTAGACAGTAAAAACAAAATTTCTATTCCTGTTTGTGCTTTGGGAGGTTCAGTGGCAACCCCTAAAAATGGACTTTCCGCTGCTGTTATTGAAGTGCATTCCATCAAAGAAATAACTGAATTAGGCGAAGAAAAAATTAAAGGTAAAATTGTATTTTTCAATCGTCCGATGCAGCCCGATAATATAGAAACCTTTACTTCCTATGGCGGCTGTGTTGATCAAAGATTTGGTGGAGCAAAAGAAGCTTCAAAGTTTGGCGCTGTAGCAACTATCGTTCGCTCTATGAATATGAGACTGGATGATTTCCCTCATACGGGTGCGCAAAGTTATGGTGATCTTCCAAAAGACAAATACATCCCTGCAGCTGCAATAAGTACTAATGCAGCGGAACTATTGAGTAAATTGCTTAAAGCAAATCCAAATTTGAAATTCTTTTTGAAACAATCCTGTGAGCAATTAGAGGATGTTTTATCTTATAATGTTATAGGTGAAATTAAAGGAAGTGAACATCCTGATAGAATTATGGTTGTTGGAGGCCATTTGGATTCTTGGGATTTAGCCGATGGTTCTCAGGATGATGGGGCAGGAGTAGTGCAAAGTATGGAGGTTTTGAATATTTTTAAGAATATTGGTTATAAACCAAAAAACACGATTCGGGTAGTATTGTTTATGAACGAGGAAAACGGTGGTCGTGGTGGTAAAAAATACCAAGAACTCTCAAAAGCAAATAATGAAAACCATATTTTCGCATTAGAAAGTGATTCTGGAGGATTTTCGCCAAGAGGATTTTCATTTGACACTGATCAGGCAAATTTGACTAAAATTCAAACATGGAAAGGTCTTTTTGAGCCTTATTTAATTCATAGCTTCACCAAAGGACATTCTGGGGCTGACATTGAACCGCTTACTTCTGTTAAAATCATCAAGGCAGGTTTACATACCGATTCCCAACGCTATTTTGATTATCATCATGCAGCAAACGACAAATTTGACGGAGTAAATAAAAGAGAATTAGAATTAGGAGCCGCAACAATGGCGGCATTAATGTATCTCATCGATCAAAACGGATTGCAATAAAACAAAAAGGACCTGTAATTTTACAGGTCCTTTTTTTTATTCAGAAAGTCTTACTTTATCAATTCAAAACTACGTTTTACAAATGCTGTAAGCTCTTCACCTTTCAATAAATTCTGTGATAGTTTTGCCAAATCTAACGCTTGTTTTACCAAGTTTTCTTGATTGGCACTATCGCTAGAATTTAGAATATTGGATGCCAATTCAGAATTGGTATTAACTACCAAATTGTACATTTCTGGCATATTTCCCATTCCAAACATTCCGCCACCACCAGATTGACTCATTTCTTTCATTCTTCGCATAAACTCCGGTTGTGTGATAATAAATGGGGCTTCATTACTATCTAAAGCCTCCATTTGAAGGGAATATTTTTGCTTAGGCACAAATCCTTCTAATACCGTTTTTAGCTTTTCTGTTTCATCATCTGACAATTTAGAAATCGAAGTTTCTTCCTTTTTGATTAATTTATCAATCGGATCTGAATCCACACGAACAAAGGTCATCGTATTATTATCACCCTCAATTTTTTGAATCAAATGCGAAATAATTGGCGAATCAAGTAATAAAACTTCGTATCCTTTATTTTTTGCAATTTGGATATAGCTGTGTTGTGCTTCTTTATTAGATGCATATAATACAACCAGTTTTCCATCTTTATCAGTTTGATTTGGTGTTAATTTTTCTTTTAATTCCTCTAAAGTAAAATAGGTATCATCAACAGTTGGATATAATGTAAAGGCCCCTGCTTTTTCATAAAATTTATCTTCAGAAAGCATTCCGTATTCCAAAACGATTTTAATGTCATTCCATTTTTTCTCAAAATCTTCTCTATTTTCTGTGAATAACGATTTCAATTTATCAGCTACCTTTCTTGTGATATAGTTGGAAATTTTCTTTACAGCACCATCAGCTTGAAGGCTAGAACGAGAAACATTTAATGGAATATCTGGAGAGTCAATTACCCCTTTTAGCATTGTTAAAAATTCAGGAACAATTCCTTCCACATTATCAGTAACATAAACCTGATTTTGATACAATTGGATCTTGTCTTTTTGAATTTGTAAGTCGGAACCTAATTTTGGAAAATATAAAATTCCAGTCAAATTAAATGGATAATCTACATTTAAATGAATGTGGAATAGCGGTTCTTCAAATTGCATTGGATACACCTCGCGATAGAAGTTGTTGTAATCTTCATCTGATAATTCTGCAGGTAGTTTTGTCCAAGCAGGGTTTGGATTATTGATAATATTATCCACTTCTACTTCTGTGAAAATGTTGTCTTTGTCTTCTTCAGCAACAGATTCCCCTTTTTTCTGCTCGATTTTTTCTGTTTTCGTTCCAAATTTAATTGGAATCGGCATGAACTTATTGTATTTATTCAACAATTCATTTATTTTAAAATCTTCCAAAAACTCTAAAGAATCTTCTGCGATATGCAAGATAATTTCAGTTCCTCGAGTTGTTTTTTCACTTGGATTCAATGTAAATTCCGGACTTCCGTCACAGGTCCAATGTGCCGCCGGTTCGTCTTTATAAGATTTAGTGATAATCTCCACTTTGGAAGCCACCATAAAAGCGGAATAAAATCCAAGGCCAAAATGTCCTATAATTCCTGAATCTTTGGCAGAATCTTTATATTTATCCAGAAACTCCTCAGCTCCTGAAAAGGCCAATTGATTGATGTATTTTTCAACTTCTTCGGAAGTCATTCCAATTCCTTGGTCAATAAGATGTAATTTTTTACCCTCTTTATCGATTTTAACCTCGATAATAGGATTCCCATAGTCTACTTTAGCCTCACCAATACTTGTTAAGTGCTTTAATTTTAAAGTAGCATCAGTTCCATTAGAAATTAGCTCACGCAAAAAGATTTCGTGATCGCTGTATAAAAATTTCTTAATTAAAGGGAAGATATTCTCTACCGAAACATTGATTTTTCCAGTTGTCATATATTAAAATTTTAAAATTTAAAATTCATCATTCAAATAGAGTACCAATTCAATAAAAGTGACAAATTGGCGCAAACAATTCAATGGTAAATACAGTCTCTTTTGAAATACACAATCAATGTAAATTTAACATTAATAAATTTTGAATAGCAATCAAAATGGTAACAATAATTTTACATTGAGTTTTAAAAACCCTCTTTTCATAATAAATAGGTAACATTAGACCGGGATTAGGATATTAATTTTGTAGCATAATAATTTAAATTTAAAAAACTAATAATGAAGTATTTTTATTCTTTATTAATCGCACTTATTTCAAGTGCAATTTATTCTCAAACCGCAATTATTAAAGGTACTGTGGTTGAGGAAGGAACTGGAAAATCGATACCAGGAGTTTTGGTAAAAGTAGTAAACACAAAACTAGCAACACAAACAGATGCTTCGGGAGAATTTATCATCAGAAATGTTCCTCTTGGAAAACAAGAACTTCAATTTTCTGATTTTACATTAGAAACCAAAATTGTTTCTGATGTAGACGCTATTAAAGACGAAACGACTTCACTTACCGTTTCAATGGCAGAAAAAAACAACACCTTGACCGAGGTGGTGATTAAAAAAACTAAAATGAAAGCAGAATCTGTCGCCTCATTATTATCAGTTCAAAAAAACAGCGCAAGAGTTTCAGACGGTATTTCTGCAGAAACTATAAAAAGAACTCCAGACAAAACGACTTCTGACGTATTGAAAAGAATTAGTGGAGCGAGTGTTCAGGACAATAAATTTGTAATCATTAGAGGATTAAATGACCGTTACAATACAACTTACTTAAACGGTGCGCCATTACCAAGTACGGAGCCAGATAGAAAAGCATTTTCTTTTGATATCTTTCCAGCAAATATGTTGGACAATTTAGTGATTTACAAAACAGCTACACCGGATTTACCGGGTGAGTTTGCGGGTGGAATAATAGAGATAAATACTAAAGCAACTCCAGATAAAAACTTTGAATCACTTTCATTGGGTTCCGGTTTTAATACAATTACAACTGGAAAAAAACAATTGTTTAGTGCCTCTGGAAAAACCGATTGGATAGGTATTGACGACGGTACAAAAGGGTTGCCTTCTTCCTTTCCAGGAGTAACAGAATTTCAAGCTTTACAGGGGATTCGTAGTCAAGCAAGTACTTTAGCAATTGCTGATTTAGCGAAGTCTACCACTTCTGATTGGAGCTTATATGAAAAAACATTTAGTCCAAATACTAGTTTTCAATATACTTTAGGAAGATATTTTAAGTTAAATGAAACTAAGAGTTTAGGTTTCTTATCATCAGTTACGTACAACAGAACAAACGTATTTACCGAAACAAATAGAAGAACGTACGACGCACCGGGACAATTAGTTACCAATCAATTAGATCAAAATTATAGTGTTCAAACGTTGTTAGCAGCTATTGGGAATGTATCTTTGAAAATAGATGCTAATAATTCATTTAGTTTTAAAAATTTATATAGCATTACTTCTGACAATAGAGTATTGGACAGAAATGGAAGTTTGGCTGAAGAAAGTGATCCTTTATGGATTAAAACTACCTCTAGAATTTTTACGAGTAGTAAAATTTATACGGGTCAATTAAGTGGAGATCATTTCTTATCTGCTAGTAAAATTAAATTGAACTGGGTGGGATCCTACAGTAATGTAAATAGAGAAATCCCAAGTGAGAGAAGAAATAATTACGTATATACTAAATTTGATAACGGAACGGTTTCACCACCTATTGCCAATTTTTCAACTAATATTGTAGGTGCTGATTACCCTGGTTCTATATTTACTTCACTAAATAAAGAAAATATCTACAGTGCTAAGTTAGACATAAGCAAAAAGGTAAAATTATCTGAAGATTTTACTACTGAAATTAAAATAGGTGGAATTACTCAAAATAGATCTAGGGATTTTGCTGCAAGACAATTAGGTTATGTTCAATTTACAGGTACTGTAAATGGAGTGAATTATGGAAATAACACCTTTTTCCAAAATATTTCAACTCAACCAAATGAGACTATTTTTAATCCGTCCAATATGGGTATTTTAGGACCAAACTCAAGTGGATTGACTTTATTTGATGGATCAAAAGGTAATGATAAGTATACCGCAAGTTCTAAATTGAATGCTGGTTTCTTCATGTTTGACAATACCTTTAAAAAAATTAGATTCATTTGGGGAGCAAGATTAGAAAGTTATGCGCAAGTATTAGATTCAAAATCAGATATAGGGGCCCCTGTAAATGTAGACGCAAGACAAGCCGATTTTCTGCCGTCTTTTAATTTTATTTATAGTTTAACTAAAACTCAAAACTTAAGATTAAGTGCTTCTAAAACCCTAAACCGTCCGGAGTTTAGAGAATTAGCTCCATTCATATTTTTTGATAGTGCTACGAGATTCAACACTTCGGGAGATCCAGATTTGAAAATAGCCGTAATCAACAACTTGGATTTTAGATATGAGATTTTTCCTGGCAAAGGACAGTTATTTTCTTTCTCTGCATTTCACAAGCAATTTACCAACCCGATTGAACTTCAAGCGCAAGCTAATAATTCAAACCAATACAAAAATGCTAAAGACGGAACAAGTAGTGGTATCGAATTAGAATACAGAACGTTAGTTAGTTCAATTTTTGGTACTGAAAACAACAAAATCTTTGACGATTTGACTTTATTCACCAATTTGGCAATCATTCGTTCTAAAGTAGATATTTCTAATTTGGTTTCTTCTGCAACTTTAAGAGATATTCCTATGCAAGGACAATCACCTTATGTTTTTAATGGAGGTTTACAGTATATGAATAAAGAGTTTGGATGGTCTGGTACTTTAAATATGAATAGGGTGGGAGATAGAATTGCTATTCACGGGAATCAAACACCAGGTGGGGCAACTCCAGCTTTCTGGGAAAAAGGAAGAACGTTCTTGGATATGCAAATCGCCAAAATGTTTATGAATAATAAATTAGAATTGAAATTCAATGTTCAAAATTTATTAGCTCAAGATTTGATTTATTTTCAAAATAACGAATATGATATCGCTGATAAAATTTCAGGAGTAAATGCTTTTTTCAATTCTGTTTTATTGGGTGATTCCCAAGATAAAAATGGTTTCGATGCCAGTGAAGACGATGTAGTTTGGAGAACTAAATTCGGACCTACATTTTCTCTTTCTATAAACTACAATTTCTAAAATAGTAAGTAATTTTTCATAAGGGTCCGTAATCACGGGCCCTTAATTATTTACAGCACCTCACTTAACAATTTATAAACACAATATTGATGTTATAATAATAAATTGGAAACAGTTTGTTTATATATCAGGTCTAATTTTACACCAAATAAATAAAAAAAATCTAACATGAAAAAGTTCTACTTATTTACAATGCTTTTATTAGTTGTAGCTTCAATGAACGCACAACTAGAAACGACTACTTATCGTGGTGCGTTTGCCCCAGCTCCAACAGCAATGTGGACTGACAATTGGGCCAATTTTAACCCTCAAAATGCAGTTTACCCAGCTCCAAACGTTAATGTTACTACTAGCATTACTACTGATACTCGTTGGACAGCAGGAAACACTTATTATTTGAAAGGTCAAATTTATGTAAAAAACA
>Ga0209443_1000181_pt1 | contig 41219 bp, 30 predicted proteins | sample LauGreBMM110DCMD_2_FD_187571 | JGI IMG/M metagenome (GOLD analysis project Ga0209443, IMG submission 187571) | Freshwater lake microbial communities from Lake Michigan, USA - Su13.BD.MM110.DCMD (SPAdes) (version 2) | ecosystem: Environmental > Aquatic > Freshwater > Lake | place: Lake Michigan... | reverse complement strand
TAATGAAGCAACTAGAGTTCAAAACACACCCGGACTTTTTACAAAAGAATACCATGAAAATATCATTCATTTTTCGGCTTTACCTTGGATAAATTTTACCTCTATTTCTCATTCTAGAAGTTTTTCAATGCCTGATAGTTGTCCAAAATTTTCTTTCGGAAAAATGACTGATGAAAACGGTGTAAAAAAAATTCCAATGGCAGTTTATGTCCATCACGGATTAATAGACGGATATCATTTAGGTTTGTTTTTTGAAGAATTTGAACGTTTAATGAATGAATAAGAAGAGCACTAAAAAGCACTCTTCCTATCCTTCAAAATTTAAACAGCATTTAAAATCGCTAAAATATCTTCACCAAATTTATCTGCTTTTTGTTTACCAAAACCTTTAATTTGTTGTAATTCGTCTAAATTACTTGGCTTATATTGTGCCAAGTCAATTAATTCAGAATTATGGCAAATCATAAATTTCTTCTGATTTAGTTGTTCCGATTTTTCATTTCTCCATTGATTTAAGTAACCGTAAACTTGTTTGTCCTTTGGAAGTAAATCTTCATAAGACTTTCGTTCTAATTGTTCTGGTTTATTTTGAACTTCGTTTTCATAATGAATAATAACAGACCAATGAAATTCACCACTTTCAATAAGTTGTGTGCTGGATTTTTTGAATGTTACCGTTTTTAAAAACTCATTTAACTTTTTTTGATCCAACTCCAAAAATGCAGGATCTATTCGGATAGAAAATATACTAACTTGCATGTCAAAATTATTTACTTATTAATAAAATTTCATTTGCAACTACTTCTGTTATAAAACGCTTGTTCCCGTCTTTATCATCGTAACTTCTGTGTGTTAATTTACCTTCAATGGCGATTTCTTTCCCTTTGGTTACAAATCTTTCAATAATTTCTGCTGTTTTGCCCCAAGCTGTAACTCGGTGCCATTGCGTTTGTTCTACTTTATCACCGTTTTCACGATAATACACTTCGTTTGTAGCAATTGAAATATTTGCTAGTTTTTTTCCTCCTTCAAGGTTTTTGATTTCTGGTTCTTGACCAACATTTCCGATTAATTGTACTGAATTCTTCATGGCGTATAAAATTTATTTCTTTTTGTTAATTGATTTTTTTGGATCTCAGATTTAAGAAATTTGAATAATTTAAAAAAACTAAGTAATGAATTTGATTTTTATTTGCTTAATAATACTAATTCGTTCGCAACCACTTCCGTGATAAAACGTTTGTTTCCTTCTTTGTCGTCGTAGCTTCTATGTGTTAATTTACCTTCCAAAGCCACGTGAGCTCCTTTGACGATTAATTTTTCGACAATTTCTGCTGTTTTCCCCCAAGCAGAAACTCTGTGCCACTCGGTTTGTTCTACTTTTTCACCTTTAGCGTTGGTGTAATTTTCATTCGTAGCGATGGTAAAATTGGCTACTTTTCCAGATTCTAAGTTTTTGATTTCTGGTTCTTGACCTACATGTCCGATTAATTGTACTCTGTTTTTCATGGTGTTTAAAATTTAAATGTTTATGTTAATTAAAATTTGCTTTCGATTGAACTCGTTGTTTCATTTCGACAGTGCAAAGATGTGGCAAGAAAAAAAGGTTATTCGGTTAATATTCATTTAAAATCGGTTGTAAATGTTTGTTGTCGTTTGTAATCGAAAAATAAAAAATTTGAAAACATTTAATATTTATATTTTTTTATTACTTTTATTGGTCCTCAAAAGAAATTGTTATGAATAAAAATTGTTTAGAATGTCAAGATAAAATTGTAGGAAGAGAAGATAAAAAGTTCTGCAGCGATGGTTGCCGAAACGCCTACAACAATAAAATGAATAAAGATCAAACCAATTTGATGCGAAATATAAACAACAAATTGCGCAAAAATTATCGAATTTTAACAGAATTAAACCCAGAAGAAAAAACCAAAACCACAAAAACCAAATTAATGAGTAAGGGTTTTGATTTTGATTTAATAACATCCATTTACACCACAAAAACAGGAAATGTTTATTATTTTGTATACGATCAGGGTTATATGGCGGTGGAAAATGATGGATATGTATTAGTAAAAAAATAAGATGAAAATAAGCATTCTAGGTTGCGGTTGGTTGGGATTTCCTTTAGCTAAAAAATTAATTGAGATTGGTTTTGAAGTAAAAGGATCTACTACTTCTGAAAATAAATTAGCTATTTTGAAATCAAATAACATTGAACCTTTTTTATTAAGACTTTCTGAAAGTAAAATTAGTGATTCTGTAACTGAATTTTTATACAATTCTGAAATGCTAATTGTTGATATTCCGCCAGGTTTAAGAAAAATTACAGAAACTACTACTGAAAAAACATTTGTAGCTACAATCAAAAATCTGATTCCGTTTATTGAAAATTCAACCATAAAAAAAGTGCTTTTTATTAGTTCTACTTCTGTTTATGCTGATACTGCTTCTATTTCAACTGTTACGGAAGAATCTATTTTGAATACAGATACAGAAAGCGGAAAACAATTGGTGGAAGTCGAAAATTTATTTTTAAATAATCCCCATTTTACCTCAACAATTATTCGTTTTGGTGGTTTAATTGGTGAAGACAGAAATCCTATAAATATGTTATCTGGAAAAACAAATATTGCTAATCCGGAAGCACCAATAAATTTAATTCATCAGGAAGATTGTATTGGGATTATTTGCGAGATACTGAATCAAGTTCAGTATGACAATATAAGAAATGAAGTTTTTAATGCCGTTGCACCTCTTCATCCCACACGAAAAGATTACTACACAGAAAAAGCTGAGCAGTTACATTTGATTGCTCCATTATTTAATGAAAATGAAACTAATATTGGGAAAATTGTTTCAAGTGAAAAATTGGAAAAAGTTTTGGGATATAAATTTATGAAATTAGACTAATTTTTCATTAAAATAATCCATTTCCAATCTGCAGGATTTCCGACTCCAACACTTGGTGTATAAAGATATAAATGTACAACTCCAGTTGGATTTGAAATTAAATATTGTCTAACTTTTACCAAGTTTTGCACAGCCATCCAAACCTGATTGTAGTTATTTCCTAAATTTGGTTGTGGTAAAATATGATTGAAGCTTGTAGTAGGAAAAACAACATCAGCTGTTAGAACTGCATCAAATTGATTGGCAGCAAGCATATTTTGTGGATAAAGTATTTGTCCTAAACCCATCCAAATAATATCGCCATCAAAAATAATTTGATTGATCTCATTATATTTCAATTTAATATTTCCAAAATCTACAGGAGCAACTATTTGATGTGAAATAGTAAATGTATTTGAATTTTCTGTATAAGTAGTTTCTTTTCCGCCTTGAAAAATGTTTGTTAAATAATCTACTTTAAGCAATAAAACTTTATTAGGTTCATTAGTATTATTCTCAGCAGGAGTGTTTTCTTCTGAACAAGATGAAAATATTGTTAGGAAAATAAATAAAATAAAAAGTGACTTTTTCATGCGAAACTATTTTTAGATTTATGTGCTTATTAATGAAATACTTACGTAAAAATAATAATTTTTATTTAATAAATCATTTAAACCAAAATCATTTCATCATAAGTTAAAATAGTTTCATATCCTTTTGAATGAAAATAATGCGTTGGATTTTCTTTCGATAGTACCATTACGAAATCGCCGCCCCAAGCGCCTAAACTTTTAATAGTTCCTTTAAAATCTGGAAACAAACGTTCTTTAACGGTTTCCATTTCTAAAATATCGCTTAAAATAACTTCATGATGATTTAATAAATCAATGGTAATTTCTAAATTTGGCGAAACCAGCATTCTATTTGTAATTTCAGAAATAGTTGCTGTTTTTTTAGTTAAAAACTGTTGCTTATTCATGTAATTCTGAATCGCATGACGGCTATTTTGCTTTTTATTTAAATATACAAAATAGATGTTTTCTTTATATTTCGGATAAAAATCAACCACCTCAACAATGGCTTGTTCCTTTTCATCTAATTGATAAGTAATTGCCGAATTATTTTGCGCACAAGCAATATCATAACCACTTCCTCCAAAACTTTTTCGAAGTAATTCAAAGGCATCAATTTGTAACCATTGGGCAATATTATTTATTAATGTAGATGAAGTGCCTAATCCCCAATTTCTTGGAAAAGTTAATTCGGTTTCAATTTTATAACCTGTTTCTGAAGCTAAAAAATTAGGGTTTTGAAGATTTGCTTGATGCAAAATTTTAACTAAAGTATTTTTGATTAGATGTGCGTCATCAAAATTTTTAACAGAAACAATGTCGTTAAAAGTAAGTTCAGTTTCAAACCAAATACTTTTATCTGCATCATAACTAGTCCAAATTATTATTTTATTCGGAATTGAACTGACCCGTAACGATTGACCAAATTTTGTAGGCAAGGCTAGTGCTTTGGCACCATTTAAGACCAAATATTCTCCCGTAATTAGAAGTTTTCCGTTAGAATAGAATGTTTTGTTCATGTTTTTTAACCGCAAAGTTCGCGAAGATTTTCGCAAGGCTCGCAAGGATTTTACTTAGTTCTTAAACTCTCTAAAAAATCTACAACCAAGTTATGAGCAACCGTTTGTTTTTCAAAATGTGCTAAAACCAATTGCTTTTCTTCTTTTGTAGCTTGGTACTGATTTAAAATATTATTCAAATGCATTTTCATGTGCCCTTGTTGAATTCCGGAAGTAGTTAACGAACGTAATGCTGCAAAATTTTGAGCCAATCCGGCTACTGCAACAATTTCCATTAATTCCGTTGCAGAAGGATTACCTAACATTTCTAAAGAAAATTTGACCAACGGATGTAAATTCGTTAAACCTCCAACAGTTCCTAAAGCTAAAGGTACCTCCAACCAAAAAGTGAAAATTCCATTTTCTATTTTGGCGTGAGACAAACTTGTATAGCTTCCATTTTTACTTGCAAATGCGTGAATGCCAGCTTCTACAGCACGAAAATCGTTACCTGTTGCTAAAACCACCGCATCAATTCCGTTCATAATGCCTTTGTTGTGTGTTACGGCTCTGTAAGGTTCCACTTCAGCGATTTTTACAGCGGTTAAAAACTTTTCTGCAAATTCACTTGATGTGATATTTTTATCTTCATTAAGTTCAGAAACTGGGCACGAAACTTCAGCACGAACTACACAATTTGGTACAAAATTGCTCAAAATACTCATCACAATTTGAATCGATTGGATTCCAAATTCTTCTGATTTATTTTTAAATGTTTTGGCAAATTGCTCTAAACAAGAATTAATAAAATTAGCACCCATGCTGTCTTTAGTCTGAAAAGTAGCATGTAATTGGTAATAATTTTCTAGTGCTGTAGTTTTATCAATTAATTGGATATCTGAAATTCCGCCGCCACGCTTTTGCATGTTCTTTGTAATGCCTTCAGCTTCTACAAATAAAAACGGCTTTACAAAATTAAAATACTCAATAAGTTTTTGTTTCTCACCTTCATACAAAAAATGGACTTGACCAATTTTTTCTGTACCTAAAATAGTCGTTTTAAAACCTCCGCGAGCACCCCAAAACTTAGCAGCTTTACTAGCAGCTGCCACAACAGAACTTTCCTCAATAGCCATCGGGATGGTATAGGTTTTTCCGTTAATTTCAAAATTTGGTGCAACACCTAATGGCAAATAAAAATTTGATAAGGTGTTTTCTATAAATTCATCATGCAGTTTTTGAAGGGAAGCATCAGAATTTTGATAGCGTTGTAAAAGTGCAACAGCTTCTTTCGGATTAGAAAAATGTTTTGCTGCTATCCAATTTATTTTTTCTTCTTTACTTAGTTTTGAAAAACCCGTTGTACTTTGCGCCATTAATTTTGTATTGAATGACAAAGATAATAAAAGTTATTTTTAAAAAAATAAAACTTAGAAAGTAAAAAATTCAATTTTTATTAGGAATATGTCGTAAATTTTCACTAAAATTGAAGGTTTTTACAATCAAAAAATATGAGAAATTTTATAAGTTTACTATTATTGTTGCTAACCACTTCAATATCAGTTGTTGCTCAGCAAAAATTAACTTTAGAAGAAATTTGGGGCGGCGCTTTTAGAACAAAAGGCATGGACGAGTTAAATGCCATGAAAAATACCAATCAATATACGGTGTTAAATTTCGATAGAAATTCTAAAACTACGCAAATTGATTTATTTGATTATGCGACTTTAAATAAAGTTGCAACCCTAATTGACACGAAAGATTTTAAAGAGTTGACTTCAATTGATAGTTACACATTTGATCAGGCTGAGAAAAAAATATTAATTGCCACAAATACCGAATCCATTTTTAGACGTTCATATACTGCAAATTATTTTGTGTACGATATTGCAGCTAAAAAATTATCAAAATTTACAGATAAAGCCATTCAAGAACCTACGTTTTCATCAGATGGAAATAAAGTTGCTTACACTTTCGAAAACAACCTGTATGTTTTTGATTTACTTTTAAATAAAGAAACGCAAATCACTTCGGACGGAAAGAAAAACAGCATCATTAACGGAATTACAGATTGGGTATACGAAGAAGAATTTGTTTTTGTACGCGCTTTTGATTGGAATGCTGACGGAACTAAAATAGCTTTTATACGATTTGATGAAACAGATGTTCCTGAATTTTCAATGGACATGTACAATCAAGGGTTATATCCAACACAATCTGTTTTTAAATACCCAAAAGCAGGAGAAAAAAACGCGGAAGTATCGTTGCATATTTATGATGTTGCTGCGGCAAAAACCCAAAAAATTGATTTAAGTAATTATGCCGATTTTTATATTGCAAGATTAAAGTGGACAAACGATCAAAATATTTTAAGTGCGCAAATAATCAACCGCCATCAAGATAATTTAGATGTATTATTTGTTGATGGAAATTCTGGCAGCAAAAAAGTAATTTTAAACGAAAAAGACAAAGCTTACGTGGATATTACAGATAACTTAACCTTTTTGAAAGACAATAGCTTTATTTGGACTTCAGAAAAAGACGGTTTCAATCATATTTATTATTACGACAAAACTGGCAAGTTGAAAAACCAGGTTACAAAAGGAAATTGGGATGTAACCGCTTATTATGGTTTTGATGAAAAAAACAAAACAATTTATTATCAATCGGTTGAAAACGGTTCAATAAATAGAGATGTATATGCTATTTCAATTGACGGAAAAGCTAAAAAAAGACTTTCAACCAAAACAGGAACAAATACGGCTACTTTTAGTCCAAACTTCCAATATTTTATAAACACCTTTTCTAGTGCTACTGCCGCGCCTTATTATTCTTTAAATGATTCTAAAACTTCCAAAGAAGTAAAGAAAATTCAATCGAATGAAGCTGTGGAAGAAAAATTAGCAAAATACAACGTAGCGCCGAAAGAATTTTCAACCATCACTACAGAAAAAGGTCATGTATTAAACACTTGGATGATAAAACCAAAAGATTTTGATGCAACTAAAAAATATCCTGTATTTATGTTTCAATATTCGGGACCAGGTTCACAAAAAGTTGACAATGCTTGGAACGGAACGGACGATTATTGGTTTATGATGTTGGCACAAAAAGGATACATTGTAGCTTGTGTTGATGGAAGAGGAACAGGTTTTAAAGGCGCAGAATTTAAAAAATGCACGCAAAAAGAATTAGGAAAATACGAAGTAGAAGACCAAATTGATGCGGCTAAAGTTTTTGGAAAATACGCTTTTGTAGACAAATCTAGAATTGGCATTTTCGGATGGTCTTATGGTGGTTTTATGGCGGCCAATTGTATTTTTCAAGGAGCAGATGTTTTCAAATCTGCAATTGCAGTTGCACCGGTAACTTCTTGGCGATATTATGACAGCATTTACACCGAAAGATACATGCAAACACCGCAAGAAAACGCAAGTGGTTATGATAACAACTCGCCAATTACTCATGTAAATAAATTGAAAGGAAACTTTTTATTAATTCATGGAACGGCTGATGATAACGTACACTTTCAAAATACCATGAAAATGGTAGAAGCTTTAGTACAAGCCAACAAACAATTTGACTGGGCAATTTATCCAGATAAAAATCACGGAATTTACGGTGGAAAAACCCGCTTACAATTGTATACAAAAATGACTAACTTTATTTTAGAAAAACTTTAATTATGGCAATACACGAACCAAAATCAGTAGAAGAAATTCAAAACTTTGAGGGCAAATATCCAAAACAGCTTTGGTATTTATTTTTTAGTGAAATGTGGGAACGTTTTTGTTTCTATGGAATGAGAGGAATGTTAACTTTCTTTATGGTTGATCAACTTTTAATGAAAGAAGACGTTGCAAATTTGCAATATGGAGCAACACAAGCATTTGTATATGCTTTTACATTTATAGGTGGGCTATTTGCAGATAAATTATTAGGATATAGAAAATCACTTTTTTGGGGTGGAATCATGATGATTATTGGTAGTGCAATTTTAGCTTTTGACCCACACCAATTTTTCTTTTTAGGAATATCATTCACAGTAATTGGAACTGGTTTTTTTAAACCAAATATTTCTACCATGGTTGGTGCGTTGTACAAAAACAATGACACTAGAAGAGATGCAGGTTTCTCATTATTCTATTCTGGAATAAATGTTGGAGCATTATTAGGCGGTTACGCCTGTGTATATATTGGAAAAAGTTACTCTTGGAATCTAGCTTTTGGACTTGCAGGTATTGTAATGATAATTAGTTTAGTAACTTTTGTTTTTACACAAAAAAGTTTGTCAACAATTGGTGTTTCTCCTTTGTTGGGAATAGAAAAATCTAAGAGAAAGTTATACGAGTATTTAACCTATGTAGGAACAATTGTTGCAATTCCATTAATTATGATAATGGTTTCAAATCCACAATACACAGATATATTTATGTATTCAATTGGACCATTAACATTATTATATTTGTTTTATGAAATGCGAAATTTTACAATCCAAGAAAATAAAAAATTAATTGCAGCTTTAGTTTTCATACTATTTTCTGTACTGTTTTGGGCGTTTTTTGAGCAAAGTGGAGGTTCATTAAGTTTATTTGCAGCAAATAATTTAGATGATAAAATTCTAGGTGTAAAATTTGATCCAAACGGAATTAACAACGCATCAAATTCATTATTTGTAATTATTTTTGCTCCAATAATTGGATTATTATGGTTGTGGTTAAGTAAGAGAAAATTTGAACCTAACACAGTTGTAAAATTTGGATTAGGATTTTTATTTTTAGCTATAGCATTTTATGTTTTTTATGCAACGCGCTTTTTTGCTAATGCACAAGGAATGACATCATTGGAAGTATTTACAATTGCCTATTTAATTATTACTTTTGGAGAATTATGTCTCTCACCGATTGGATTGTCTATTATGACAAAGTTGTCTCCAATAAAATTGCAAGGTGTAATGATGGGGATGTGGTTTTTAGCTAGTGCTTACGGTCAATATGTAGCTGGAATTTTAGGCGCTGGAATGGCTAAAGCAAATGAAAATGCAACGAAAGTTGAAAAATTAATAGCATATACAGATGGATACCAACAATTAGCGATTTATGCAGTTGTTGCAGGAGTTGTACTTATTGCGATATCTCCGATTGTTAGAAAATTAATGCAGGAAGTTAAATAAACTAAAAAACCAAATAATGATTAAAGAAAACTCAACCGATCAATTTTTTAAAAGTACCGTTTTAGGCCACCCAAGCGGTTTGTTTGTCCTGTTTTTCACCGAAATGTGGGAACGATTCTCTTTCTACGGAATGCGAGCACTTTTGGTAATGTTTTTCACTTCGACTGCAATAAACGGTGGTTGGGATTGGACACGTGAGCAAGCAATGGCACTTTTTGGTTCATATGTAGGTTTAGTATATCTTTCGACTATGATGGGTGGCTATTTTGCCGATAAAAAAATTGGCTATAGATGGGCTGTTGTAATTGGTGCGTTATTAATGACCCTTGGTCATGGCTCTATGGCTTTAGAAACACCTTTTTTCATATATACAGGATTAATATTATTGGTTTTTGGAAACGGATTTTTTAAGCCAAATATGACTTCAATTGTTTCTGAAATGTACAAAGATCGACCAGAAAAAAAAGACGGAGCTTACACCATTTTTTATATGGGTGTAAATTCTGGGGCATTCTTCGGAATTGTGCTTTGTGGTTATCTTGGAGAACAAGTAGGTTGGAATTGGGGATTCGGTTTAGCAGGAGTCTTCATGCTTTTTGGATTAATTCAATTTTGGCTATCTCAAAATATTTTTGGCGACATTGGTTTAAAACCAGTTAAAAAAGAAGTGGCATTAACAGACGAAAACAACGATAAATTAAATCCATTCCCTGTTTGGCAATTAGGTTTAATAGGTATAATGACCATATTAGGATTAGTTTGGATTGTTTTTGAACCCGCTAAAATTATTACAAACGGTGCTTTAGATGTTTTTAATTTTGAAGTGATGGGATTATCTGGTAATAATTTTACTATTTTAGTTGCAATCTTATTATTCCTTTTCCTATTAGGTTACAGAATAATGAGTTACTCGCAAATTACAAAAGAAAAAATGATAGCGGTTTCCTTTTTTGCCTTCTTAACTATTTTCTTTTGGGCTATTTTTGAACAATCTCCAGGGACGTTAACCATTTTTGCAAACGATTATACCAACAGAATTTTAGATGGAGATGCTGGAATGATTTTTAAATTTGTTAATGCTGGTATTGTTGTAGTTCCATTAGCAATTATTACATGGGTTTTATTTATGTTATTTAAACAAACATTCGCAAAATATGCAGTAGCTAATTTAGTATTAGCTTCTAGTTTTGTTATTATTTGGGGAATAGCAATTTGGATGTTAAAAAATCAGTTTTCTGAAGATTCATTAGAAGTTCCTGCTTCATGGTTTTCGTCACTAAATTCTTTGTATATTATTGCTCTTGCTCCTTTGTTTTCAAAATGGTGGGAAAGTAAATATAATCCATCTGCTAATATGAAATACGCTTTAGGAATGGTGTTTTTAGCAGTCGGTATGATAACGGTTGCAATTGGAGCTGACGGAATAGAACCAGGTGCAAAAACTGCTTCTGTAAGTATGATTTATCTAATTTTAGTATATCTTTTTATTACTATGGCAGAACTTTGTATTTCTCCAGTTGGTTTGTCTTATGTTAGTAAATTAGTGCCCGCTAGAATGATTGCAATGATGTTTGGAATTTGGTATTTAGCCGTTGCAATTGGCATGAAAGGTGCAGCTAAATTTGGAGAAAACATTGATAAAATTGCCGACGAAAAAGGATTGAGTTATTTCTTTTGGATGTTAGCTATTATTTCATTGATTGTTGCTTTACTTTCATTTATTATGTCACCAATTATTAAAAAATTAATGCACGGTGTTAGATAAATAACAAAACTTGATACTAAATTTGCTTAATTTTGTTTTATAAAATGAAGAACATAAAAAAAATACTTTTAATATTCACTTTTTTAATTAGTGGATTTATCGCTCAAAGTCAGGAATTAAAGTGGCACACAGATGTATCTGTTGCTTCCGATTTATCTATAAAAGAAAACAAACCTATGTTTTTATTTTTCACAGGTTCAGATTGGTGTGGTTGGTGTATTAGATTACAAAAAGAAGTGTTTAAAACCCCAGAATTTGTAAAATGGGCCACAGATAATGTAATTTTAGTTGAACTAGACTTCCCAAGAAAAAACGAACAAACAGATGCAGTAAAATCACAAAATGCACAATTACAACAACAATTACAAGTTAGAGGCTATCCTACGGTTTGGTTTGTAAGCGCTACGAAAACAGCTGACGCAAAAGTAAATTTAAATGCACTTGGAAGTTCAGGTTATGTAGCTGGCGGCCCGCAAGTATGGTTAGAAGGCGCAAATAAAATTATCAAAAAGTAATAATTTACTTCAATCTATAAAATCCCTTTTCAGCAGTGGCATGAAAAGGGATTTTTTCTTGCTCGCAAGTTGCCTTCCAAAGTTTAATGTAACTTTTATAATTAGACCCATCCGCTATAATCTGTTCGGGTTTAATTGTTGAAATTAAACGTTTCAGATTAATTTTTGGCGATTGAATAAGTAACACAATTTCTGGTTTTTGCTTCGTATTATATACTCCCGAACTGTCAACACAAAGAATTTTTTTATTAAAATTAAATACATTTTTAATAGGAGCTATTCGGTAATTTTTAACAAACTTTCCTCTAGTATAGGTTTCAATTGATGATTTAGAATTAGCAAAATTATCTGTGTAAAAAACAGATTCGTTATTTTTTGTATCAACAAAAAGCGTGTTTTTCATGATATTAAAAACACCAAATTCATTATTATTTTTTTCACTAGAATTAAGATAAAAATAACCCAATTGAAAAATCAAAATGGCAATTAATATAGGTTTTAAATTTTTAATTTTTGAATAATAAATAAAATATAGAATTGTGCCAATAATTAAATATAACAACAAAACTAATACTTCATGAAAAGCGATATTTCTGATAATGAAAACATCAAATTTTACAATCCAAGCAGTAAAAGTGTTCATTATTTCAATTAAAAAATTGACTAAAACACTCAAATAAACAGCCAACTTCAGTATCAAAAAATTAAAAGGAATCAATGCCAATCCTAAAATTAAAATAAGACTAGAAAGCGGAATCGCAATTAAATTAGCCAACAAAAACAATAAAGGAAATTGTCCGAAATAATACAATATTAAGGGTAAAACACCCATTTGAGCCACCAAAGAAATAAGTAATAATTCTTTGGTTTTTAAAATAATTTTATTCTTAGCATAACTATATTTTCTAACAAATGGCTGAAAAATTACAATACTAATTACAGCTGCAAAACTCAATTGAAATCCAATATCAAAAAGATAATTTGGATTATAAACTAACAATAGTAAAGCAGAAACAGCTAAAGAATTATAAATATTAGATTGTCGATTAACAATTTTTGCTAAAGCAACCACTGAAAACATAACCGCCGCACGAACAATTGAAGCAGAAAATCCAGCTAAAATTGCATAAAACCACAATACGCTTAATGTAAGTAAAAAAATATGCAATTTGCCATTTTTAAATCTAAGTAATGGTTTGGTTAGCCAAAGTATAATTCCGTAAATTAACGCAATATGTAGTCCTGAAATGGCCAAAATATGCATAATTCCTGCTTGTTTGTAATTCGAGCTGATTTCTTTGGACAATTCGGTTTTTTCACCAAAAAGCAAAGCCATTAGTAGATTGTAATTGTCTGCTTTGAAGCTTTGTAAAGCGTAACTTTTTAATAATTTAGATTTAATTAAATTGATATAATAATAAAAATTAGTATCCTTTGAAACAAAAATTGTATTTGTTTCTTTGATTTTAATTTCATGAAAAACATTCTGATTTTTTAAATACTTAGCATAATCAAATTGATTTGGATTTAATGCATTTTGAATTATTTTTGGCGTTTCATATAACTTTATTTTGTTGCCAACTTCTATTTCCTTGTTTAGCTTTTTTGGCACATAAAGGATAATTTTACCAATACAATTTTGGGTATTAATTTGCGCTGTTTTTAAAACAAATTTATCATAATACGTAGTGGATTTTAACTTTTCAGACACCACGCCTTGAACGATATTTTTTTCTGAAATAAAATTTGAAAGATGTGATTTTGAATTAATTTGAACATTGAAATAAATAGCCAGCGCTCCTAAGTTTAAACACAAAAGCACTACAAAACTTTCAAAAAATAAGGCATTTAATTTCTTTTTGATATTAAAATAATATCCAATGTAAAAACAAATTACATTTAAAAAAAGTCCAATTAAAATATAAAATAAAGCAACGGAAAAGTAATATTGAATTACAATTCCAAAACTAAAACCCCCTAGTATGGGAACTATTGGAAATTTAATAAATTTCATCAGAAAGTAGGTTAATTAAAACTAGAAAAACAATTGGGCGTTGTTTTTCAGTAAAAAATGTTGGAATTAAGAAACTAAAGTTTACTCTAAAATTCTATTTACACCAACAAAAGTTCTTGCATAATAGCCTTCAGAGGTTGAGGAATACACTACCCCACTACTTGTAGAGGAATGAATGAATTTGATAATTCCGTCTGTGTTTTCTGTTACTATTCCAACATGACTAATGTAGCTGCCATTGGTTTTAAAAAAAATTAAATCGCCAGCTTTGGCATCTTTTTTTAAAATACGTTTACCAATTTGTGCCATTTCTGCCGAATTTCTTGGCAATGAAATATCAAATTGATTTAGCGTATACGTTACAAAACCAGAACAATCAAAACCAGCCGGAGTGGAACCTCCTCCTCTGTATGGCGCCCCTAAACTTTCTGCAGCAACATTAAGAATTTGTTGTTTTATATAATCCGAAACCTCAAATGTAGGCGTAAAATCTTGTGGTGTTTCTTCTTCAACAACAACTATTATTTTGGATTGTGCAATGCTATCTTGAGTAGCTTTATATTTTGCTTTTTCAATAGCTTTTAATTCTTTTTTAGAAGGTTTTACAGGTTTTTCTAATCCTATTTTTTCAGTAAATGCGTAACTACCTGTTTTTTGAGCCACTTGTTTTGAGGTAACAATTACGGGCTTCTGAAGAGATTTACAACTATACAAAAAAATAGTTAGTAGGAAAATATTAATAGATTTTTTCATTTTTTTGGGGTTTATGAAGTTTAAATTTACAAATTATATTTTAATTGAAGAAATTATACCATTCGCTGTTTTTTGACTTGCGCCTTTTCCTCCTAATTTTTGCTCCAGAATGACATACTGTTTTAAAATGATTTCTCTGGATTTTCCAGAAATAATTTTGTCTAATTCTGATGCTAAGTTTTTAGCATTTAATTTGTCCTGAATTAACTCTTTCACCACTTCTTTATCCATAATTAAATTAACTAAAGAAATAAACTTCAACGTAATGATTCGTTTTGCAATTTCGTAGGAGATTTTGTTTGCTTTGTAACACACTATTTGAGGCACTTTAAACAAAGCTGTTTCTAAAGTGGCTGTTCCAGATGTTACTAAAGCCGCGTGAGATACACCCAGTAAATCGTAGGTTTTATTACTTACAAAATTTACATTTTCTGTGGTTAAAAATGATTTATAAAACGAATATTCTTGACTTGGCGCGCCAGCAATTACAAATTGATAATCAGGGAATTTTGCTACAACGGAAAGCATAATGGAAAGCATTTTTTCAATTTCTTGCTTTCTGCTTCCAGGTAATAAAGCTATGATAGGCTGGTTGGTTAAATTATTTTCTTTAGTAAATTTTTCAAAAGTAATTGCTTCTCGATCGGCAATCGCATCAATTAACGGATGACCAACAAATTCTACTGGAAAATGATGTTTTTTCTCGTAAAAATCTTTTTCAAAAGGCAAAATCACGTACATTTTATCTACATCTCTTTTGATTTCTTTGATACGATTTTCTTTCCAAGCCCAAATTTGAGGGGAAATATAATACTGATTTTGAATGCCTAACTTCTTAGCCCATTTCGCAATTCGCATATTGAAACCAGGATAATCTATGTAAATTATAGTATCTGGCTGAAACTGCAAAATATCCTTTTTACAAACAGAAATATTACCTAAAATAGTTCGCAAATTCATAATCACTTCGGCAAAACCCATAAATGCTAATTCGCGATAATGTTTTACCAAAGTGCCGCCCACATTTTGCATTAAATCGCCACCCCAAAAACGAATTTCTGCAGTTGGATCTTTAGCTAAAATAGCTTTCATTAAGTTGGAACCGTGTAAATCGCCTGACGCTTCACCAGCTATTATGTAATATTTCATTATGATCAATTAATTGGCTAAGATAAAATATTTCTATTCTTTAGTGAAATTAAATTTTTGCCCGCCTTGTTTTAGAATGAATGTAGTAGCAGATGTAAACTCAATTTCAATTCCAGCTGGAGCAAAAACAAAAACATCCTCTCTAGAAAAAGTTAATGGAAAACTCGGTTGTCCTGTAGCTTGTGCTAATAAATTCCCTTCTTTTTCAAAAACGTTAATTTTTAATGGAATCTCTTTAGATGCGAAGGTTCCAGAATATTTTTTAATCAATTCTGTATCTAATTTTTTAAAATTAGGAAAAGGATAAGGCAACTTATAATAAATACTTAAAATTCCAATCATAATGTCGTTTTGACTATAATTTTCGCCGTTTACAATTAAAGAAATTGTCAAATCATCTTTTTCATAATAACCCATCGACGATCCAAAACCTTCAATTTTGCCGTTATGTCCGTAAAATTTTCTTTCCCCAAAAGGAAAACGGATTAAAGCCATTCCGTAAGAATCTTTTAGTGTTTTCATTAATTCCAATGAAGCAGGATTGACTAAATTTCCTTTAAAAAGGGAACGAATAAATTTTGTTAAATCTTCAGGAGTAGAAATAATTCCTCCTGAAGAAAAAGCAATGACGTTAATCCATTCGTCAATTTTTTCCCAATTTTCGCCATTAAAAATATACGAATAACTTTCTCTTTTAGAAACGTCTGTTTTTTCGTTGGTGTAATAAGTGTTTTTTAACTGTAATTTATCTGAAATTCTTATTTTTAAATTTTCTGCGAATGATTTTTTAGTGATTTTTTCGATGATTAATCCTAAAATAAAGTAATTAGAATTACTGTATTCGTGTTTGGTATCAGGTGCGAAAATAGAAGCATAATTTTCAATTTTGTTAAGTACCAATTCCTTAGTATTTGGTTTTCCCAAAACATCTGTTAGTGTACTATCTGCATTTGCATAATCTTTTATACCTGTTCGTTGGTACAACAAATGTTCGATTGTAATTTTATCAGATTGGTCAATTTTTGGAAAAAAACGGTTTAGCTTAGTGCTTAAAAAAATCTTTTTTTCTTCCACCAATTGCATCATCATAGTAGCAGTAAAAGTTTTAGATATAGAACCAATTTTGTATTTAGTTGCCCCGTTTGCTCTAACGCCTTTTGTAGCTTCAGAATAGCCATAAGCTTGTTTAAAAACAACTTCGTCTCCTTGTCGGATGCAAAGCGAACCCATAAATTTGTCGTTTTCATATAAATAATTCAGCAAACTATCAATTCGTGCAAAACGGATTTCTTGAGCAAAAGTGACTAAGGAAATAAATAAAAATAAAATGGAAAGGTTTTTTTTCATTGTAATGTAGGTTTTAGTAGGTTGTTAATTGTTGTAAAACTATTTCGAAATTAAGTAAATAGATTGTTATACAAAAATCGAAATTTTCACGTTTATACAAATATCAGTACTTTTACCGTATGTATAAACAAATTATCTGTATTTTATTTTTTTGTGGCATTTCTGTTGGCTTTGGTCAAGAGAAAAACAACGCTTTCAAAAGTAAAAAATTTGCGTATACAAATAAAGAAATTCTTATTGATTCTTCGGCATTAAATCCAAATTCTTTTAAAATTTTCAATTTAAACCAACAAGAAATTGACACCTCATTTTATTCATTTAATTATCAAACTAAAAAATTAATTTTCAAAAAATCATTTCAAGATTCGGTACGAGTGGAATATTATCAATTGCCGAATTTTTTAACGAAAACTTATACTATTTACGAAGAAAAAAAAATTGTGCCAAATGAAAACGGAAGGTTACTAACGTTTTCAGATAATACAAAAAAACAAATTCCTATTTTTAACGGCTTACAAACAAATGGAAGTATTTCTCGAGGATTTACAGTAGGAAATAATCAAAATACAGTTTTAAATTCCAATTTAGATTTGCAAATTTCTGGTAAATTATCTGATGATATCACGTTAAAAGCATCCATTCAAGATAGCAATATTCCTTTGCAGGAAGGCGGATATTCTCAAAAAATTGACGAATTTGATCAAATATTTATTGAACTTTCATCCAAAAACTGGAACATTAGAGCAGGTGATTTGTTTTTAGAAAACAGAAAAACAAGTTTTTTAAATTTCAACAAAAAGGTGCAAGGCCTTTCTTCACATATTAATTGGGGAAATACGAATAAAAATGAATTATTTTTCGCGGCATCTTTGGTTCGCGGGCAATATGCAAAAAGTAATTTTACAGGGCAAGAAGGCAATCAAGGTCCACACAAATTACGAGGCAATAACGGCGAATTATATGTATTAATTATTTCTGGATCAGAACGAGTTTATGTAAACGGAATTTTAAAAGAGCGCGGAGAAAACAAAGATTATATTATTGATTATAACGCGGGAGAAATTATTTTTAACGCCACTTTTCCCATAACTTCCGAAATGCGAATTGTAATGGAATACCAATATTCGGATAGAAATTTTACGCGTTTTTTAAGCTACGGCGGATTTAAACACGAAAGTGAAAAATTTAGTATTGGCGCCTATGTATACAATGAAAATGATATAAAAAACCAACCGTTACAACAAAGTTTATCTGAAAATCAAGTGCAAACTCTACAATTTGCAGGCGACAATATTGACTTAATGAATGCGCCTTCAGCTTATGTAGATTCGTATTCGGAAAATAAAATATTGTATAAAAAATCATCATTTGGTGGCGCTGAAATATTTGAGTTTTCTACAGATCAAACGCAAACTTTATACCAAGTGAAATTTACTTTCTTAGGAAATAATTTAGGAAATTATATTTTGGCAAGCAGCAATACTATTGGTAAAATTTACGAATATATAGCGCCAATTACAGGAATTCCGCAGGGAAATTATGAACCAATTGTAAAGTTAATTGCACCAACAAAAATTCAAATTGCCACAATTGTAAGTTCCTATTCTCCAACAGAAAAAACAGAAATTGAAACTGAAATTGCCATTTCTAATAACGATAAAAATTTATTTTCTAATTTAGACGATACCAATAATCAAGGAATTGCCACTAAATTCAATCTGAAACAACAATTATTTTCTAAAGGAATCCAGGTGCAATCTTTTGCTTCTATAAATTACATTCAAGAAAATTTTCAACCAATTGAGCGGTTATACAATATTGAATTTAATAGAGATTGGAATATTACCAATCCAATGGGAAATCAGACATTGTTAGTTGGTGGATTTCAATTTAATTCGGTTCAAAAAGATACTGTAAAATGGAAAACATTTGGAAAATATCAATTTGAAAAATTAGACTATTCTAACAATTTTTCTGGAAACAAACACGCCTTTCAATCTTTTTCAAAAAACAAAAATTTGGCACTTCAAACACAAATTAGTTTCATGAATAGTAAAAATAATTCAAATACATCTGATTTTTTAAGAAGTCAAAATGTTGCAAAATATCACTATAAAAAAAATTACATAGGTGCTAATTTTAGATTTGAAAATAATAAAGAAATAGCAAATGAAACGAAAATTCTAAGTAATTTTAGTCAACGATTTACAGAATATGGAAACTTTATTGGGCGTGGAGATTCAACAAAAGTATTTGCTGAAGTTGGGTATTTAACCCGGCAAAATGATAGTATTAAAAATAATCTTTTGCAAAGAGTAAACACTTCCTTTTCTACTTATTTAAAATCTCAAATCATTAAAAATGAAAGAAGGAATTTAGGCGTTTTCATCAATTATAGAACCTTAAAATTTACAGATAATCGCGCCACTGAACCTTCTATAAATTCGAGAATCAACTATTCTGATTCCTTTTTTAACCAACTGATACAAACTACTACTTTTTATGAAAATAATTCGGGAAGTATTGCTCAGCAAGAATTTACTTATTTAGAAGTAGATGGAGGACGTGGCGTATATATGTGGAACGATTATAATAATAATTCCGTTCAAGAGTTGCAGGAATTTGAAATCGCTACTTTTTCAGATTTAGCCAAATACATAAAAATATTTCTGCCCAATCAAATATTTATTAGAACATATCAAAACAAGTTGAGTCAAACGCTTACTTTCAATGGAAATGCTTGGCAAAATGAAACAGGAATTAAGAAGTTTTTATCGAAATTTTACAACCAAACTTCCTTGATAATTGATAAAAAAATTACTCGAAATTCCAATGCATTTGAATGGAATCCTTTTGCAAAAAACGATTCAAATTTAATTGGTTTGAACAATAATTTTAGAAACAGTTTGTTTTTTAATAAAGGCAAACAAAAAAATTCAATTACCTATACTTATAATTCTAGCTCATTAAAAAATGTTTTAAATTTTGGAAGTCAAGAAAATTATCTTAAAAATCACCAGTTGCAATATGTGCATTTAGTTCAAAAATTTTGGCTGTTTCAATTGCAAACCAGCACTTCAAATGTAAAAAGTATTTCCGATAATTATGCCACACGAAATTTTAACATTTCTGGGTTAGAATTAGGTCCAAAAGTTTCCTATATTTTTTCTAAAAATGCAAGTTGGGACTTATTTTATGAAAATAATAGCAAAGAAAACACGCTTGGAAATTTAGAAAAATTAAAACAACAACAATTAGGCACGTCATTTAATTGGAATACAGAAAAAGGATTTTCGTTAAATGGAATTTTTACATATATCAATAATGATTTTACGGGAAGTGCCGCTTCTCCTGTAGGTTTTCAATTATTAGAAGGATTGCAAAACGGAAAAAATTCAACTTGGCAACTGTTGTTTCAGAAAAATATTACCCAATTTTTAGATGTTTCCATAAATTATAACGGACGCAAATCTGAAACAAGCCAAACCGTTCATACTGGAACTATTCAGTTGCGAGCTTTTTTCTAAAAATAATCGGTCTAAAAGTCAGAATTTTGTCATTCCGAATTTATTTCGGAATCTAAATAATTTCAGTTAATCAAATGTTTGTAGAAACTGAAACAAGTTCAGTTTGACAAGCGCAAGGTTTTTTGGAAAGTTACTTTAGATGCTTTAACGAGGTATTAAAATGAGGTTGTAATTTGTAGTCCTAAACCAGTACTTGGTGGAACAAATCGGCAAACACCACCTGCGCAAACCAGTCCACCACGTTGACGGCCATAATTCAATGCTACACGTGTACTTCCATTTTTGTATGCCGTTCCAAAATTATAGAAATGAATATCAAATAAATCAGTTTCACTAATGGTAAGCGTTTTATGGTCAAAACCATAATTATACATATCCATTGCAAATATCGACCAATGTTCGTTGTGATTATATTCTACAGTTGCTGCTGCCCAATTTTTTCTGTCATTGTCTGCCCACATGTGTTCTAAACCAAATGTAATTGATTTAGAGTCAGACAATTGATATGTGGATTCAGAAAAAACGATATGAGAATTTATATCAAACTCTTTAAAAATGCCTTGAATTTGTTTGTTATTATAATACTGGTTGATATACGTAAAAGCCGTTTTAAAATTCTTGGAAACTTTTTTGGTGATTTCAATATTATAATCTGAAAAATACTTCTCGTTAGCATTAAATAATTCTGCTTGGTAATTTTGGATATTTTCTCCAGCATTGTTTGTATACCTGAATTTTGCTTTTAAATTATACCAAGAAGAAACATTTAAATTGATTTTTGTGCCATATTTTCCTCCTAATGCAGAACCTTTTTTAAAGTCGTAGAAAAAATCAAATTCGCCTCCAATTTCTCCAAATTTGTTTACTTGTATAGATTCGTCCATTACAACTTGAAACTGCGCTTGATACACATAAATGTTAGCCAAGTTAGAATGATGTTGCTTGGTTAAACTGGGTACAAAATTCAAAATTTTGTCATTATAATTTAAACTTGTACTTGAAAGTGTTGGATAATTGTCTAAATTTCTTTGTGCCAATAATTGCATGTTTTCGACGCGTCTTAAATTGGCATCAAAACCAATTCCTTTTTTCGAATATCCAAAATTTACTAACAAAGCACTTCCTTCTTTTGCAAAATTGGTGTCCAAAACATTTTGTTTAATTATGGCATCTCGCGATTTAAAAACGTATTCCGTATTTACATAATAATTTTTATAAGCTAACTCAAATCGGTTTGAAAACAAATTAGTAAAAGCACTAAAATTTTGAACAGCAACCGGTAATTTTTCATACCTACTGACCCCACTAAAACCATATTTAAAATCGAACGCTTCTACGTTTAAAAGTTGACTAACATTAACATCCGTGTTAAACCCAAAAATATCACCGTTTGCCACATCAAAACCACTTCTGGCCTTTCCGTATAAAGCTGTAAAAGAAATTTCATCAATTGGCGAATACACCACTTTAGCGCCTCGCAAGGCATTGTTAATTCCTAAAGATCGATCTTCCCAAGTTCTTAGTGCCAATCCACTTCCAAACTGAACATAATAATGACCTAAAGTAATGTCTAATTTTTTGGTTTTATAATTGGCATAATAAGTGGCAAAATTGGTTCCCTTATATTTAGGATTAAAATTTAATAACGCCTCGTTCATATAGGATTCTACTTGCGTCCCGATAGTAAATTTTTTGTAATTGAAATTTACATTGAAATAATTGTTGGCACGTAAAGGCACGGTATCTTGATGGATTCCTCTGTTTTTATCATTTGTGTACCATTGCCCATTTCTTTCAAAACTGCCATAAACTTTTACTTTCGTTTTTGTAGTATCTGCCTTTTGTGCAAAAGCACAAAGTGCAGAAAATAAAAACGTTAAACTGATTATTTTTTTCATTATTTAAGCGCTTTAATTTGTTCCAGTAACTGATTTTCACTGCCAGGTGTATGACCATTTTGAGTGAAAACAATTTCTCCGTTTTTAACCACTGCAGTAAAAGGTGGATTTGAAATACCTAAAGCTCTTTTAAAATCTTGGTTGGTATCCATTAGTATTGTATACTCCCAACCCTTTCCATTTACTAAAGGTTTTACTCTTTTGTTGGTTCTGGCGTCATCAATAGAAACCGCAATAACTTCCACGTTAGCTTGTGATTTCCAATCTTCATACACATCATTAATGGCATCTAATTCTTGAATACATGGTGCACACCAAGTAGCCCAAAAACAATAAACATAAATTTTGTCTTTTTCTATAAAATTTTGAGTTGTAGAAACCGTTGTTCCTTCTAAATTTTTAAGGGTTATACTAGGTAATTTATTTTGTGAAAGTCCTAATGCACTAATAAATAGCATTAAAGTTAAAGCCAGTTTTTTCATTATTCTTAATATATTTATTAGCAAATAAAAGATATTTCCAGCATTATAAAAAATTTTTTTAAATTTGCATAAGAAGTTTCACGCCAAACTGCTGAAAAACAAAAAACTATATGAAAAAAATTCTGTTCGCTACAATTACTTTTTTAGGATTATTAAACGTATCATGCATTTCAAATGACTGGGAAGACAAATCGATTAGCACTGAGGTTATTGAACTGCCTATATCTGGAAAATTTTTAAAAAATGTATTAATTGAAGATTATACCGGCACTTGGTGTCAATACTGCCCTAGAGTTTTACATGGCATTAAACAAGTACAGTCGGAACAACTTCGTGCTTATCCTGTTTCCATTCACCGAAGTGTAGTATCATCACCAGATCCTTATGATTTTCCTGCGACACCATTAGAACAATTAATTGGAGTAACAGGATATCCAACTGCTATGTTAAATAGAAACGTGCTTTGGGATAATGAAATTTCAACAACCGAAGTTAAAAATCAAATAAAACCAAATGCAAATTTAGGTTTAGCATTAAATTCAATAATTTCTGGTGGAACAATAAACTTGAATGTGAACATGAAATTTTTAGAAAATTTTTCTAATTTGAAATTAGTTGTTTATGTTTTAGAAGATGGTTTGCTTTATAATCAAGTGAATGCAACTTCGTTTTTTGGTGGACAAAATCCAATTATTAATTTTGAACACGACCATGTTTTAAGGGCTTGTTTAACAAATTTAGTTGTTGGAGATGCTATAACAGGAACAAATGATGGCGCTTTGGTAACAAGAAACTTTACTATGAATGTACCTGCAAATATATCAAATGTAGCAAATATGTATTTCGTTGCATTTGTTCTTGATGCTTCAGGAAAAGCTATAAATGTAAGAGGAGCTGCACCAAACGTTTCTCAAACATTTCAAATAAACCCATAAATATTACAAAAAGTAAAAAAAAGGTATCTAAAAGTGCCTTTTTCTTTTAATACAAATAGAATTAAATAAAAATAGAATAAATTTACTACGCCATAATTTCAACAGATGAAAAAAATATACATTTTACTAGCTTTTTTAACCTTTTTTACCAACTATGCTCAATTGAGTAATAAGCATTGGTTACCGCCTTTGCACTCGAGAGATGCAACTAACATTGAAAATCATTATTTGTATATTTCAACGCCAGAAACCATCCCTTTTCAAGTAACGGTAACTACTGGTAATGGGGTGCCAATTACTGGTTCGCCATTTACAATTTCACAAGCAACTCCAGTGGTGGTTTCTGTGGGTACAGGGCAACCTACTAATATGTTTTTAAGTCTTATTGATGTAAATATCATAAAAAATGACAAAGGGCTAATACTTGAAGGACCAAAAGATTTTTACGTAAGTTTTAGAATGCGTGCAGCAAACCATGCAGAAACATTAATTTCAAAAGGAAGACCAGGTATTGGAACCTCGTTCAGATTAGGAAGTACGCCCCAAGGTGGAGAAGTTTCAATTAGAAATTTTGTTTCTAGTGTTATGGCTACAGAAAATAATACAGTGATAAATTTATCAGATTATAATACCAATGTGGTTTTTGTTTCTGGAACCGGAAATATAACTTCTGATACCCAAACATTTACATTAAACGCCGGAGAATCTGTTGTTTTTTCGGGATATACAAATGTAACAGCTAATTTGACTGGTTTTATTGGTGCTTCATTAACTGCAACAAAGCCAGTGGCAGTCAGTACGGGTAATGCAACTGGAGGTGTATCAACTACTGGTTCTGATTTTACTTTGGATCAAATTGTTTCTTCTTCTCAAATTGGAACAGAATATATTTTTATTCAAGGAAACGGTTTGCCACAAATGGAATTACCATTAATTATTGCAGATGCAGACAATACTGATATTTTCGTGAACGGCAATACCACAGCAGCTGTAACTTTAAATGCGGGAGATTATTATTTAGTACCCAACTCTAATTATCAAGGAACTGGTACTAATAAAAACATATTTGTAAAATCTTCAAATCCGGTTTTTGCCTATCAATTAATAGGGGGCTCTGCGTCTTATCCAACTTCTGGATTGAATTTTATTCCACCGCTAAGTTGCTTTTTTCAAGAATCGGTATATCTACCTTCAATTAACGAAATTGGAACATCTACTTACAATTCAGACTTAATGATATTAACCTATTCTAATGCTACAATTACCATTAATGGAAACCCAATTAATACATCGCAAGCCCAAGCCGTTCTTGGAAATACAGACTGGGTAACTTACCGAATTGCGGGATATACTGGTAATGTTAATGTAGTTTCGACTGGTCCTTTAGCGGTTGGTGTTTTTGGAGCAAGTGGTGCGGCAGGATATGCAGGATATTACTCAGGTTTTGGAAGTGCCCCACAAGATACACCGGTTGCTGTTTGTTCGTCTTCAACTGCCAATTTGTTTGATGCTATTAGCGGAAACCCAGGAACAGGTGGTACTTGGGTTGTTCCTGCTGGAGGTGCCCCATTAGTAGGAAATGTTTTCAATCCAGCAATTAACATAGCAGGCGAATATATTTATTCGTTTACCAAAACATGTAATACTTCTCCAACTTTTATTAGTGTAAAAGTCAATGTTACTATAGAACAAGCTAATAACGTAGGTACAAGTGCAACAAAAAATACCTGTAAAAACGAATCACAATTTGATTTATTTACTTTGTTAGGAACAGGTGTAACAACTGGAGGAACATGGTCTTTAAATGGTGTAAACAGACCAAATAGTAATTTTGATCCAGCTACTGATTTGAGTGGCACTTATACTTACACTATTCCAGCGGTTGGAGTTTGTCCGGCTTTGTCTTCAAATGTTGTGGTTTCTAATTATGATGTACCAACTTTGATACCAATTACAGATTTAAAAGCTTGTGATGATGATTTAGATGGAAATGATACCAATGGACAAATTACTTTTAATTTGACCCTAAAAACAACAGAAATTACAAACAATCAAGCTAACGTTGCTGTTACCTATCACCTATTACCAAACGAAGCTATTGCTGGCACAAACGCCATCACATCGTATACAGGACCAAATACAATTATATATGTAAGATTGTTTAATACGGTTACAAATTGCTTCAGTACCACCAGTTTTAACGTCGTGGTAATGCCAAAACCAATAGTAAATCCAATTATTACTTTAAAACAATGTGATAGCGACACGGATGCTATCACCGATTTTAATTTAACAGAAGCGAACGTTGTTTTATCTAGCCAAAGTAATTTAACTTTTACTTATCATGCTACCCAATTGGATGCTCAAAATGATGCAGCGCCGCTTACAAATGCCGCAAATTATACTTCTCCAAATAACGGATTGGTTTGGGCAAGAATTGAAAATACCGACGGTTGTTTTAGAACCGCACAGATAAATTTAATTGTTTCGGCAACGCAAATTCCGGCTACTTTTCAAAAAATTGTTTTGGAAGAATGTGATGATTATATTGATGTAAATGATCCTGATACTGATGGTATTGATTATTTTAGTTTTTCAACAGCAACTAATAGTTTCGCATCAACAACCAATACAATTTTGGCTTTGTTTGCAAATAGTTCCAACTTAACAGTAACCTATTATACGACCGAAGCACAAGCTTTAGCAGAATTAAATCCAATAGATACAACTAACCCAAATGGGTTTAGAAATACCGTTCCAAACCTTCAAAATATTTGGGTAAGAATTGATAGTAACATAGATAATGAATGTGTCGGATTAGGGCAATATCTTGATTTAAAAGTCAATCCGTTACCCAATTTTGATCTTATCGATTATAAAGTTTTATGTGTGCAACCGGGCTCTGGAGCTGGAAGTTTTCCAATAAATGCCACACCAATAGTACCAGGCAATTATTCCTATTCATGGACGCCAACCAATCCAAACACAACGGGTGGCCAACAAAATGCTATTTTTAATGCTTCAGTATCCGGAATTTATAAAGTAGTTGTAACCAATACAGCCACATTATGTTCTAGGGAAGATGAATTGGAATTATTTATTTCTTCGGCGCCCAATTCTGTGATATTAGAATTGGTTTCTGAAATTTTCGGAAGCGGATTAGCCACCATTCAGGCAGAAGTAATTGGCGGATTTGGTTCTTACGAATTTAGTTTAAATCAAGTAGATTGGCAAACCAGTCCAGTTTTTACAAACTTGCCAAATGGCGTTTACACGGTTTATGCTAAAGATGTAAATGGGTGTTTACCTATCAAACAATCGAATACTGTAACTACTATTTCGTATCCTAATTTTTTTACGCCAAATGGTGATACCTATAACGACACTTGGAACATATCTGGCTTGACACCTGAATTTGAAGCCAAAATTTTTATATTTGACCGATACGGAAAATTACTAAAACAAATCAATCCGTATGGTAATGGATGGGATGGTAAACTAAATGGCCAAGAATTGCCTTCAACAGATTATTGGTTTAAAATTGAATATAAAGAAGCTGGCGTTCAAAAAGATTTTAAATCCCACTTTAGTTTAAAAAGATAATATGACCACTTTCGTAAAACAAGAAGTAAAAAATAATATTGGATACATTACCTTTTTTCATCCAGCAGGAAATTCATTTCCAAGCGCGCAATTGAATGAATTAGTAAAAACGATTCAGGATTTAGATGCGAATGAAAACGCTACCATTATTGTTTTACAAAGCGAAGGAACTACCTTTTGTGCAGGAGCTTCTTTTGACGAATTATTGCAAATTGACAACTTAGCAGACGGCAAACAATTTTTCTCTGGTTTTGCGAATGTAATCAACGCCATGCGAAACTGTTCGAAATTAATTGTTGGAAAAGTGCAAGGAAAAGCTGATGGTGGCGGCGTAGGAATTATTGCCGCATGCGATTATGCTATTGCCACAACAAAAGCCGATATCAAACTTTCAGAATTAACTATAGGAATTGGACCTTTTGTAATTGAACCCGCCGTGAGCCGAAAAATTGGGCACACCGCTATGGGCGAATTAACCTTAGCCGGAAACGAATGGAAATCCGCAACTTGGGCTTTTGAAAAAGGGTTGTTTGCAAAATTAGTACAACCTGAAGATTTGGATTCAGCATTAGAAAAATTCGCTTCACAATTAGCCAGCTACAACCCAGAAGCGTTAGCCGAAATGAAACATGTATTGTGGCAAAACACCGCACATTGGAGTACGTTATTATACGAACGCGCCGAAATTTCAGGAAAATTAGTGATGAGTGCTTTTACGAAAAAGGCTTTGGAAGGGTTTAAAAAGTAAAAGTTTTGAAAAACCGCTAAGAAAATTCAAGAGATGCTGAAACAAGTTCAGCATGACAAACCAATAAAAAACCTAACTCGTTTTCAACCAACCGGTAATACTAAATCTTTTTCTTTGGACGGGTTTTACTTCGTGTTCTAAAATTTGACTTTCAAAAATGACGACTCTGCCTTTTAAGGGGTAAATTTTTATGTCTTCTTCTGGTTTGTAAATAACCAATTCGCCACCAAATTCGGGTTGCCAATTTTCATCGTTTAAATAACAAACAATAGATAATTTTCGTCGTGTATCGTTTTTAAAAACATCTAAATGACGTTTGTAAAAAGTACCTTCTGGATACATCGCATAATGAAACTCTTTAGTGGTAATGCCCAAATAACAAGTCGCATTAATGTAAGCCACAAAATCGTTGATTGTATTAAAAAACGTTTCCGAAGCTTCATTTTTGTCTTCTTCATTTAGCCAAAAAATATAATCACCACGAATTTCTTCTTTTACCACTTCATCCGATTTGTTTCCAATAGCCGATTTTTTAAATTCAGTTGTTTCCAATTTTTGTTCTAATTCGGCACGCATAATTTGCACCGCTTCATCTGAAAAAAAAGCATCGCAAACTGCGTATTGGTTTTCTAATAAATCGGTAATTATGGTTTCGTAAAGCGGATTCAATTCCATTAGTTGCACATTTAAAGCAAAGATATGTGAATAATTTCGTAATTTTGCTGTTCAATTATCGTATCATGAGTAAAATTAGAATTACCAAGCAATTTAGTTTCGAAACGGGTCATGCCCTTTATGGTTATGACGGCAAATGTAAAAACGTACACGGACACAGTTACAAACTTTCGGTTACGGTTATTGGTGAGCCGATTACAGATTCCAATCACGTAAAATTCGGAATGGTAATTGACTTTACCGATTTGAAAAAAATTGTACGAGAAGACATTGTGGATGTTTTTGATCACGCAACGGTTTTTAACCAAAATACCCCGCACGTAGAATTGGCAAAAGAATTACAAACTCGCGGACATCACGTAATTTTAGTGGATTATCAACCTACAAGTGAAAACATGGTAGTGGATTTTGCAAATAAAATAAGAGCGCGATTGCCTAAAGAAATTGCGCTACATTCTTTACGTTTACAAGAAACAGAAACGTCTTTTGCAGAATGGTTTGCAGCTGATAATGTTTAGATTATTAGATTGTTAGACATGTTAGATTGTTGGACATTTTAGATAAAAACACTTAAATTAAATTATTTTAAAAAACTTTTTAGCCTTCTAATTAATCTAAAAATCTGTTATCTAAAAATCTAGAAATATGAGCGTTACTTTATTATCTTCTCCTTTACAAGGTTTTACAGATTTCAGATTTCGAAATGCGTTTCATAAACATTTTGGTGGCATTGATACTTTCTATTCGCCTTACATCAGATTAAACGGAAAATTAGAAATTAAAGCGTCATACGAACGTGATATTCTTCCAGAAAATAATACTACTTTAGAAGTGATTCCGCAAATAATTACCAATGATGCGGATGAGTTTTTATTTGTAGCCAAATACGTACAATCGCTCGGATATAAAGAACTCAATTGGAATTTAGGTTGTCCCTATCCGATGGTGGCAAAATGCGGCATGGGCTCTGGTTTAATTAGTAATACCGAACGCATTCATTCCATTTTAGATAAAGTGCATAGCGAAACGAATATTGTAGTTTCAATGAAAATGCGAATGGGTTATGAAAACGCAGCTGAAATTTTAGATGTTTTCCCAATTTTAGAAAAATATCCTATAAAAAATATTGCCATTCATGCCAGAATTGGCAAACAATTATACAAAGGACCAGTAGATTTAGATTCTTTTCAGCGGTGTTTAGATGTTTCTAAACACAAACTGTATTATAATGGTGACATTACTTCGGTAGAAAAATTCAGAGAAATGCAAGCTCGCTTTCCAAGTATTGACCATTTTATGATTGGTAGAGGCTTACTTGCCGATCCGTTTTTACCCAGTATGATTAAAAATAATACTACCGAATATCCTGAAAATAGATACCAACTATTTAATGCGTTTCACGATGAAATTTATCAGGAATACGATGCGTTTTTGCAAGGACCAACGCCAATACGAATGAAGATGTTAGGCTTTTGGGAATACTTTTCACAATCATTTTCCGATACTCAAAAAACATTTAAGAAAATTAAAAAAGCCCAAAGTAAAAGAAATTACGAAGTAGCTGTTAAAGAAATATTTTCTTCTAAAATCTAAACATAAAAAAACACCATCGTAATATCTTATTTCCTCATAATTTTATAACACTCAAATAGAAATGAAGAAATCATCCCCAAAAATAAATTCTCAAAACACAATTTAATAGTATTAAGCTTCTTGAAAAGCAAATTGTTTTCCTGTTTAATCGTTTTAGATGTGTTCTTAACGAAAGGTTTTTTCTTTCTATGTGATTGGTGCTAAATGGTTTTGTGTTGTGAATTTTAGTATCTAATAATGACTTATAGTGAACTAAATTATCTGTATAAACTTTTTTTGGGTTAGATAGCAGTAATGAATTAGTTACCTGTTGCAAGGTTCTTTTGGTTCTTCTGCCTACACTGAAATTTACAACTTGTTTCGTTTCCCTTTCTAAAGCATAAACTATCCAAATGGGTTTGTCTTTATTTCTTAAAAACGTTCTAATTTCGTCAACTTCATAAGATTTGTATTTATAAATGGGTTGATTTGGTATTTTCTTGGCTATTGCAATTATTCTTTTTAAAAGTGTAGTCGTAGATATTTTTAATATTCTTGCTGTGCTTCGTATTCCTAGTCCTTCTTTAGTAAATTGAATGATTCGCTTATTTACCCATTGATTATAAGCTTTATACGTATAATAATCTATAAATCTATTTTTACAAGATTTACAAATAAACTGTTGCTTTTTATTTGCTGTAAAACCATTTTTAACAACACTATTTGAACTACAACTAGGACAAATTTTGCTATCACTAAGTTTGATACACGAGGTGTCATTTTTCATCATTTTATTCGATTTAAGAAATTATATAACACAAAAAGGAGCGCAATATTGCGTTCCTTTTTACTATTTATTTATAATTTTATATTGATTTTCAAGGCTTTAATTACCAAAAATAATAGCATCACTAAATCTGATACATTACCATCAGAGCGGTTTTTTTGTATTAACACTAATCATAAAAAAAGCGCCTCAACCGAGGCGCTTTTGTTTTATTAAATAGATTGGTATTCTTACTTTACTTTTTAATAATTAAGAATTCACTTCTTCTGTTTTGTGCGTGTTCTTCTTCTGTGCAGGCAGTGCAGGCAACTTTTGGTTGGGTTTCTCCCATACCTGTACCTGTGATTCTGTCTTTAGAAATGCCTTTCGATAAAATATACTGCACTGTTGATTTGGCTCTTCTGTCTGAAAGTTTTAAGTTGTAACTGTCAGAACCTCTGCTGTCCGTGTGCGAAGTCGCATTGATAACTAAAGCAGGGAGTTGATTCATTACTTTTACCAATTTATCTAACTCTTCTGCACCTTGCGCCGTGATGTTGGATTGGTCGTATTCAAAGTATATTGGTTGTAATATTACTTCTGTTTCTGTGATTATTGGTTGGATTGGTATTAAATTAATTACGATACTTTGTGCGCCATTTTTAGATTTTGGCATCGTAGCTGTACCGTTTTGGTAACCTGGTCTGGTGGCATTAAAATTAGCGGTTTCATCACAGGCAACTCCAAATTTGGTTTCTCCCATGTCGTTTGACTCTTGGTTGCCTTTGTTTTTGCCTTTTTGGTCCACAAAACTTACACTCGCTCCAGCTAATAATTTGCCTGTTTCTGCGTCTTTTACCACTACGGTAGCATCCACACCACAAACTGCAATCGCTTGATAGATGTCGTCATTTCCTTCTCTATTACTTGAAAAATAACCTACGTTTTTATCTAAATTATACGAAAATGAAAAATCATCTTTTTGGGTGTTTACTGGTTCGCCTAGGTTGGTAGCTTTCTCGTTGGTAATGGTGTTTTGTTTGAACACATCATAACCGCCTAATCCTTGTCTGCCATTTGAAGAAAAGAATAAAATGCCATCATCTTGAATCGATGGAAAGCTCTCATTCCCTTCTGTGTTGATGTTAGCTCCTAAATTTTCTGGTGTGCCGTAAGTATCACCATCTACACTTACTTTCCAAATGTCATGTCCTCCAAAACCTCCGGGCATGTCTGATGAAAAATATAACGTTTTCCCATCTTTACTAATACTTGGGCTTCTTAAAGAGTAGTCTTTGTTATTAATTGGTAATGCTTTTGAGTTGCCCCAAGTACCCGCTTCCGTTTTGGTAGCTTTATACAAATATATTTGACTGAACTTTAAGTGCTTTTCTTTGTTTTTTTGAAAAGCGTTTTCATTGAAACTCTCAGTAGTATAATAAATAGTTGTACCATCTGAGGTAATGGTCGCCGGACCATCATGCCATTTGGTATTTAATTCAGCAACTGCTGTGGCTTGACTTAATGTACCATCTGTATTTCTAATGGCTTTGTACAAATCTAAATACGGCTGGTCGTCCATACCGTTTTCTCTTCTTGAAGTGTTTCTAGCGCTCGTAAAGAATACTTCGTTATTTTGCGTTAAGACTGCTCCAAAATCTGTTTTATCGCTACTAACATCGGATTTTAAAATATCGTATTGTTTGGCTTGAAGTTTAAGTTGAGAAGTGTAATTTGGATTGTTAAGGAATGCTTTGGCTCTAGCATCGTTCGGTTGCATTTTTGCAAATGTTACCATTTGTTTAGCTGCAGCAGTGTTGTCGCCTTCTGCTTTAAGCATTTGAGCGTAACGGTAATGCGTTTCTGCATCTTGCGCGCTTTCTACGGCTTTCGCATACCACATTATGGCTTGTTTGCTGTTAAATACATTGAAGTAGCTATCTGCTAATTGTTTGTAAACATAACCATCGGCTTTGTTGGTTTCAACTAGTTTGGTGTAGGCCTTTGCAGCATCTACGTACTCCAATCGATCAAACAACTTGTCGGCATCCTTTGTGTCTTTATTCTGTGCTTGTAATTCCCCAATTGAAAGTAATAAAGCAACTGCTAGTATATATATATTTTTCATGTTTAGTCTCTTTTTTGGATAGATTAAAAATAACGTGGTGAACGTGATACCTTTTTGTTAAAGTTAACATTATACAACAAAATAATCTCGTGAGATGATGGCGTAGTTACATTTAAATCCGATACGATATGATCATAAGCGTATCCTATTTTTAAACTCGGTGTAACGGCATAATTTACCATCGCGCCAAAACTATCTTCTATTCTGTAGGTCGCACCAATCTCAAACTTTTCCTTAAACATAAAGTTTGTTGATACGTCTAATGAAGCTGGCGCTTCAAACGAAGATTTTGCCATGAAAAAGGGTTTGAACTTTACGTTCTCTGACACATCAAAAACATATCCTCCCGTTAAAAAGTAATGACTCGACTCGTTACCATAACTTCTGCCTTTATAATCCAAATGCGTTGCCTTTATCATATTTGGAACAGATAAACCTAAATAATACTTTTCAGTATAATAAAAAGCACCGGTACCAAAATTAAAATAACTACTACTGTCATTTTGCCCAAAAGCACCATCGCCCTTTTGGGGTAAAGTAGGATTAATCTTTGTTAAATAATCTACATTGTGAAGCGTTAAACCTGCTTTTAATCCCAGCGCTAATTTGTGCTCGCCTCCTAAATTTAACGTGTAAGAAAAATCACCGTAAATGTTATTCTCCTCTACTGGTCCAATCTTATCCGATATTACAGAGAGTCCCAAACCTACGTTTTTGCCAACTGGACTATGACCAAAAAAAGTGCTCGTAGTTGGCGCATCCTCCAATTCTATCCACTGTTTTCTGTGTAATAATCCTAAAGCTAAATTTTCCTTACTTCCTGCGTATGCTGGATTCATAACACTCATGTTATACATGTATTGTGTATAATGAGGGTCCTGTTGGGCTTGTAACTTTTCACCCATCAATAATCCTAGAATAGCTACTAAAAATAGTTTTTTCATTGTTTATTTGTTTTAAAAATGACGCTTAATCATCCAATTATTGTTATCTGTTAATGTAAACCCACCCTGTTTTAACAACACTGTCGTTAAATTCAACCACATAATAATAAGTTCCGTCGGAAAGTTGATTACCGTTATCTGACTGACCATGCCATTCATTAGTGTAATTTGATTTAGAATAAACTTTAGTACCATAACGGTTAAAAATTGACACATTTTTAACGTTAAAACCTGACAAATCCCAAGTATCATTCAATCCATCTCCGTTAGGTGAAACGCCTTTTGGAATATCACATCTAATTATTTCTGCATCACTAGAAACAGTTAGTGTTTTTGAACATAATCCGTTAGTTATAGAAACTAAATTAATATCAACTGTTTGAGTTGTTGGATTAGAAACAGAAATTATTCCTGTTCCAGAACTATTTAAATTTAATGTTTGGTTAGTACCACTATTAACAGTGTATAAAATAACTTCATTTGCACCACCTGTTACATTAAATACCAAATTTTCACCAATACAAAATGTATCAGATTGTGGCGATAAAGTAGGGGTGTTTGGAATTGGGTTAACTACCACTGTTGCAGCATTTGTAATAGCTCTATTACAAGTTCCATCAAAAATATTAGATAATTGTAGGGTTTGATTGGCAGTAGCGTTTGCAACACTTATTGTTCCCGTTCCTGTTGCATTTAATACAATTGTGGTAGTAGTTCCGCCATTAATAGTGTAAGTAACAGTTGTGTTTGGAGTACCATTGATAGTAAATGTAGCGGTTAAATTATTACAAATAGGCGAATTAGACGTCAACGAAGTAATTGATGGAGATGTTAATGTTGTAACATTTCCAGTTAACGTTGACGGTGTAGCACACAATCCAATATTTACTAAACTAAGTGCTACCGAAACATTGGCAGTTGCATTAGGCACCGTAATTGTTCCAACACCAGAAGCATTAAGTGTTGTAGTTGTTGGTGTACCGCCGTTTTGCGTGTAAGTAACAATAGCATTTGCTGTACCATTAATGGTGAAAATTGCCGAAGCCCCTGAACAAATAGGTGAATTACTTGTAATTGAAGTAACACTTGGTATTGGATTCACTACTACTTGAGAACTATTGGTTAAAGTTGTAGTACAAATACTTAAATTTATTGAACTTAGCACCAAATTAACATTTGAAGTAGGTGCCGTAACCGTAATTGTAGCTTGACCAGAAGTTGGAATAGTAACAGTTTGAGCAGTACCTCCATTAATGGTATAACTTACTACTGCACCTGCATTACCCTGAAGCGTATAAATTGCATTTGAACCCAAACAAATTGGTGAATTAGACGTCAGTGAAGTAATTGATGGAGATGTTAATGTTGTAACACTTCCAGTTAACGTTAACGGTCTCGAACACAATCCAATATTTACTAAACTAAGTGCTACTGAAACATTGGCAGTTGCATTAGGCACTGTAATTGTTCCAACGCCAGAAGCATTAAGCGTTGTAGTTGTTGGCGTACCGCCGTTTAGCGTGTAAGTAACAATAGCATTTGCTGTACCATTTATGGTAAAGATTGCCGAACTACCCGAACAAATAGGTGAAATACTTGTAATTGAAGTAACATTTGGTAGTGCATTCACAACTACTTGAGAACTATTGGTTAAAGTTGTAGTACATCCACTTAAATTTATTGAACTAAGTGCCAAATTAACATTTGAACTAGGCGCAGTAACTGTAATGGTGGCTTGTCCAGAAGTTGGGATGGTAACGGTTTGAGCCGTGCCTCCATTTATGGTATAACTTACTACTGCTCCGGGAGTGCCCTGAAGCGTATATATTGCATTTGAACCCGAACAAATTGGTGTATTTGATGTTAGACCTGTAAGTACTGGAACGGCATTAATTGTAATGGTTCCTTGACGGATGGTATTTGTAGCACATCCCACGGAAGTAACTGTATAGTTGAAAACACCTGTTTGTGTAGGTGTGCCGCTAATTGTTACAACTCCAGAAGCTATTGTTGCCGTTACACCATTTGGTAAACCGGTAACAACTGCTGATGTAGCTTCACCACTATAACTATATGTGATATTCTGAATTGGACTATTTAAACACAAAGTTTGATTTGTGGTTGTTGTAGCTGAAGTTAAATCTAATTGACAAAGAACTTGAAGACATTGAATTACTAAATCAAAAGATTTGGTTGCATCTGCACAAATAGCATTGTCTAAATTTTCAACTCTAACATAAATTGTTGTTGTTGTTGTAACCGTATAACTTGTTGGATTTGATATAAAATTTGAATTTCCGGCATAACAATCAGCTTCATTTAAATAATAACGAATAGTATAACTAGATGGAAGTGCTGGAGCTGTTAAACCTGTAGCTATCGAAGTTAAATTAAAAGTATGCGAACAAGCGCCAACTGGAGCTAATAAATTTGAAGCCGTGTTTAAAACTGGTGGTGCGTCAAATTTAATTTCAATTTGATCTTCCGCTAAATCAGTACAACCTGGTCTTTGTACAGATACCTTCCATACGCCTTCTTGAGTTACAGGTAAAGTATTAGTAGTAGTTGTGCTTTGAAACACAAATGATGTACCATTATATAAATACCATGAATAAATTGGACTCCCTGTTGATGTTGGTGCTTGATTAAAATTGGCTCGTAAAGTTAAACTAGTAACGCTAGAATCACAAAAAAGACGATCTGGACCTAAATCAATACCACAAACCACATTACAAGAAATCTGACCTGCCCCTGGAACAGTGGTATTCGTTTGATTAATGGTATAAGTCCCTTGAGTTGGATTGGTGCTATAATTTGTAACTAACAATAAGTAAATTTGACCTACTTGCGCATTTGGTATATGTATGGTTTCATTATAAGTAGTGCTATAACTTGCATCAACTAAATTACATGGTCCAGTGTAAGTGGTACCAGGAAACCCAGACAAACTATTACATATATTGGCTAAATTATTGTTAGGGAAAGGACCCCAAAGTGCAAAATCAACATCAATTCCAGCTCCGGCTGCGCTGAACTGTTGTAAGTTAAGAACAATTGGACCTGTCTGACCCACAGTATAGTAAAACCATGCAGGACGTGGCGTTGAACCCAATGATCCGTTATTTCCAAGACTGCCACTTCCTCCACATCCTATGATTGGACCATAACCTGTTTGATTACCGCCCGGGGTACCAGGGTAAGTATTATTATAGGGTCCCCCTTGTCCTGTACACATGGCAGAAGCTGTTGCACAAGTAGGAGACTGAGAATAAGTTAGATTAAAACTTATAACTAATAAAAATATTCTAAAAAATAACTTCATAATAGTTTATTTTAAAAATGAAAAGTAGAACCAATCTGAAACGCTAGTTTCAGTGCCATTAGCAACCAAACGCCATTTAAAGCATTTAGCCATTAATTCCAAATGAATAAGTTGTTTGCTACCTTTTAAAGAGAAATTTTCTTCAGATAAAACAGTAAATTGTTGCTTAAATTCAGATGCTTGCTCTCCATTAAAACAATCTAAAATGGTAATTACTTCAATAGAAAGATTGGTATTATTTAAATCTAGCGTACGAAAATCCCATTCAATAGATGCATTTTGAATGAAATCAAATTGTTGATCTTGTAATTTTTCTATTTTAATATTTTTTAAAAAAGGAGAATCGTTTGCTATTCTGTTTTGAGCCTTTGAAAAACTTACAAAACATAAAACTGCTAATAAGAAGATTTTTTTCATTTAAAAATTTATAATTTAATTAATTTATTGTTTTCGATTATGAGCGTTTCAAATGTAATAAAACGATTTTAATCTTGTTAACGTTTTAGAGAAAAATGTGCTTTAAATAGTTTTTGTTCTCCGTTTTCTTTATAATCTAATGTAAACCAATAGTCTGTTGAAGGTGATTGGGTTCCTATGTAAGTTCCGTCCCATCCTGATCCAGTTGTGCTTAATTGCTTCAGTAATTTTCCATATCTATCAAAAATAAATATTGTTGCATCTGGTTGATTTAACCCTTTAATATTCCACGTATCATTGATTCCGTCACCATTTGGTGTAAAATATTTAGGATAATCAATTACTAATACTTCTTTTGTAAGGTAGGTACAACCTTGTGTATCCACCACAGTAATAATATGTATGCCACCAATTACATCTGTAAACACATTTGATTCTTGTAAAATTCCGTCGTCTAATTGATATAATAATGATCCTGTTCCGCCTGAAACGTTTACAGTAATTATTGCATAGTCACTGAAAAATTCACTTTGTGTTACTGTAAAACTTGTAGCAGGAACCGTTGGTGTTACTAAGGCAGTTGCAACATCAGAAACACAATTTGTAGTAGCGTTCGTTGCCTTAACAGTATAACTTCCTACTTGAGTTGCAGTATAAGTAGCACTAGTAGCACCCGGAATTGTTGCACCTCCAAAGGTCCAAACAAAATCATAATCTACATCATTTAATCCTGAATCCAATTCGTAGGTTTGGAACGGAACTCCCGCTGCATCCACACAAATGGTGCCGTCTTTTAAAGAAACTACTGGCAATGGATTCACGTAAACTCTCACCGTTATAGGTATGCCTGGACAACCTGTTAACACTGGAGTAATGATATAATCTACATAACCACGCGTGTTACCTGTGGTGGTTAGAGCTTGTTGTATAAGTATCGCTAAACCAGAATTAGTTCCTGCGCTGGCGCCTGAAACACCAACTGGCGCGACCACCCAATTATAGACTGTTGAAGCATTGAAGGTAGATACACTAATTGAGGTAGATTCTCCACTACATAAGTCTGGATGGGTAGCACTTCCAAATATTTCAGGAACCGGATTTACAGTAACTGTTATTCTTTGAGGAATTCCTGGACAGCCATTTAAGCTTGGTGCTACTTCATATACTACATTTCCTTGAGAAAGACCTGTGGTAGTAAGAATTTGATTAATTGATGTGCCACTTCCATTTAATGCGCCACTAACACCCACACTGCTTACAACACTCCAAGTGAAAACCGTGTTATTAATAGCTCCTGAAAACGAAATATTAGTAGCTTGCCCTGAACAAATGGTTTGGGCTAGTGAAGCTGGACTTACATTTACATTTGGAATAGGATTCACAGTTACTACAACAGTTACTGGTGCTCCTAAACAACCATTAGCTTCTGCTACAATAACATAGGTTACTTGACCTGCAGCTACTTGACCTGCATTCAACACAAGTGTTTGGTTGATGCTAGTAGCTCCTGAACCAGTTACCGAACCGGATTGTCCAGTTATACTTGTAGCCGTTGCGGTCCAAGAAAAAACAGCTCCTGGCACATTACTTGTTAAACTGATGTTGGTTGTTCCGCCAGAACAAAAACTCTGAGTCAAAACACTTGGAATAACGGTAGGTAACGGATGAACTACAATAGTCATCGTGGTCGTTAAAGCACATTGACCTGCATTGGGTGTAAATTCATAAGTAACATCATTGGCTGTACTTGAAATTAAGTTCCATACACCAACTATTGGTGGAGTATTTGTAGAACTAGTAGGTATGTTGATCGTTGCGCCTTGACAAACTGGAGCTACTTGAGCAAAAGTTGGTAGAATACCATTCGTAACCTCAATTACTCCAGATAAATTAGGAGCCCCACATGGATTCCCTAAAGCTGTAATGGTATAATTAAATATCCCTGCAGAGGTAGTTGGTGTTCCGCTGATAGTAACAATGTTTCCATTTGTTGTTTGATTAATTCCTGCTGGTAATCCAGAAACTGTTGCGCCAGTTACTCCCGCTCCAAAAGTGTATTGAATTGGAACAATTGGAGAATTAACACATATAGTTTGGTTTGTGGTAGTTGCCGCTGAACTAAGAATAATACTTGGTGTTGGATTTACAGTAATGATAAATGATTCTGTAGCTCCAGTACATGAAACGCCCCCGTTTGAAAAGGTTGGTGTAACCGTAATTGTTCCTGTAATTGTCGCCGCAGTAGTGTTTGTAACAACAAAACTAGGAATACCAGTAGCATTACCAGAACTTGAGGCTGCTAAACCAATTGCAGGATTACTGTTTGTCCAAGTATAAGTAGTTGTTCCTGTATTTGATGAAGAAAAAACAACTGCGGTTGAGGGATTTCCTGGACAAATGACTTGAGGAGATATTACATTAACTTGACCTGATGGGTTGACAGTTACATCAACATTTAATGGAATCCCTGTACATGTTCCAATAAAGGGAGTAACAATATAACGAACAATACCTACAGAGCTTCCAGAATTTTGTAATGTTTGAGCAATTACAGCTAATGTTCCAGACGTATCAGATGAAAAACCTGTAATAGAACCTCCTGATGGGGATGTTAAAACTGAAGCAGTCCATTGAAAGGTAACTGGGATTGTTCCAGTTGTAGGTGTGGTTAATGCAATTGACGTTGTTGCGCCTGTACAGATAAAAGCACTCCCTGGACTAGCAAGAGCAGTAGCAATTGGATTTACAGTGACCGTTACTGTAAAAATATTCCCAATACAACCGTTTGAACCCGTTGGAGTTATCGTATAGGTTATTGTTACTGGAGCAATCGTGGTATTGGTATAAATATCTGTAATGTTTGCCGCTGATCCAACTGTTCTTGGACCTCCAGCGGGTACACTAACTGCATTGCTTGAGGCAACCGTATACGTAAATGTGTCTCCTGAACCAGGTATTAATGAAGCCAAATCAAAGTTTAAAGCGACATCGCTACACGTAGCGACCGTTTGATTCGTTACTAAA